>Ga0268251_10000010_pt1 | contig 258223 bp, 287 predicted proteins | sample AgamicAsMae_FD_200527 | JGI IMG/M metagenome (GOLD analysis project Ga0268251, IMG submission 200527) | Agave microbial communities from Guanajuato, Mexico - As.Ma.e (v2) (version 2) | ecosystem: Host-associated > Plants > Phyllosphere > Phylloplane/Leaf | place: Guanajuato, Mexico... | reverse complement strand
GTGATCGTCTGGTTCGCCTTCGCGATCACCAGCGTGCCCGTCGCGTCCGCCGCCTGGTAGTTCGCGTTCGAGAGCGAGGCGACGACGGCGTAGCTACCCGCGTTCGTCGGTGCCGTCGCCGAACCGTCATAGCTCACCGACACACCCGAAAGCCCCGACGGCGTCGTCGTCACCGGCACCGGCTTCGCCGAGCCGTCGTAGGTCTGGTTCAGATCGGACAGCGCCAGCGTCGCCTGCGCCTTCGCGATCGAGAAGCTCCGCGACACGTCCGCCGCCGCCTCATAGTTGGCATTGCCACCCTGCGAGGCCGTCACCGTGCAGCTGCCGGCCCCGGCGATGTGCACGGTGCTGCCAGAGACGGTGCAGTCACCCGCGGCCGAGAACGAGACCGCCAAACCAGAGGAGGCGCTCGCCGAGACGGTGAAGTCGGCGTCACCGTACGTCTTGCCGGCCAGCGCGTTGAACGTGATCGTCTGGTTCGCCTTCGCGATCACCAGCGTGCCGGTCGCGTCCGCCGCGTCGTAGTTCGCATTCGAGAGCGAGGCAACCACCGCGTAAGACCCCGCGTTCATCGGCGCGGCCGCCGAACCGTCATAGGTCACGGACACGCCGGACAGCCCCGACGGCGTCGTCGTCACCGTCACCGCCTTCGCCGAGCCGTCGTAGGTCTGGTTCAGATTCGAGAGCGCCAGCGTCGCCTGCGCCTTCGCGATCGAGAAGCTCCGCGATACATCCGCGGCGGCGTTGTAGTTCGAGTTCCCACCCTGGGAGGCGGTGACCGTGCACGAGCCGGCGCCGGTGATGTGGACGGTCGCGCCGCTGATCGTGCAGTTGTCGCTCCCACCCACGCTGAACGAGACCGGCAGACCCGAGCTCGCCGTCGCGCTGACCGTGAAGTCCGCATCGCCGTACGTCTTGTCCGCCAGCGCCGCGAAGGTGATCGTCTGGCTCGCCTTGGCGATCGAGAAGCTCCGCGAGACGTCGGGCGCCGCGTTGTAGTTGGCGTTCCCGCCCTGCGAAGCGGTGATCGTGCACGAGCCCGCCCCCGTGATATGGACTGTGCTGCCGGAAACGGTGCAGTTCCCGGCTGCCGAGAAGGAGACCGCGAGACCCGAGGAGGCGCTCGCCGAGACGGTGAAGTCCGCGTCCCCGTACGTCTTGCCGGCCAGCGCGGCGAAGCTGATCGTCTGGCTCGCCTTCGCGATCGAGAACGCGCGCGCCACATCCACGGCGGCGTTGTAGTTCGAGTTCCCACCCTGGGAGGCCGTGACGGTGCAGCTGCCAGCGCCGGTGATGTGGACGGTCGCGCCGCTGATCGTGCAGTTGTCGCTCGCACCCACGCTGAACGAGACCGGCAGACCCGAGCTCGCCGTCGCGCTGACCGTGAAGTCGGGATCGCCGTACGTCTTGTCCGCCAGCGCCGCGAAGGTGATCGTCTGGCTCGCCTTGGCGATCGAGAAGCTCCGCGAGACGTCGGGCGCCGCGTTGTAGTTGGCGTTCCCGCCCTGCGAAGCGGTGATCGTGCACGTGCCCGCCCCAGTGATGTGGACCGTGGCACCCGAGACGGTGCAGTCACCTGTCGCAGCGAACGACACCGCCAAACCAGAGGAGGCGCTTGCCGAGACGCTGAAGTCGGCGTCGCCGTACGTCTTATCGGCCAGCGCGGCGAAGCTGATCGTCTGGCTCGCCTTCGCGATCGAGAACGCGCGCGCCACATCCACGGCGGCGTTGTAGTTCGAGTTCCCACCCTGGGAGGCCGTGACGGTGCAGGCGCCGGCGCCGGTGATGTGGACGGTCGCGCCGCTGATCGTGCAGTTGTCGCTCGCGCCCACGCTGAACGAGACCGGCAGACCCGAGCTCGCCGTCGCGCTGACGGTGAAGTCCGCGTCCCCGTAGGTCTTGTCCGCCAGCGCCGCGAAGCTGATCGCCTGGCTCGCCTTCGCGACCACGAGCGTGCCCGTCGCATCCGCAGCTTGATAGTTGGCGTTCGAGAGCGAGGCCAAGACGGCGTAGCTGCCCGCGTTCGTCGGCGCCGCCGCCGAGCCGTTGTAGGTCACCGACACGCCCGACAGCCCGGACGGCGTCGTCGTCACAGTCACCGCCTTCGCCGACCCGTCGTACGTCTGGTTCAGATTCGAGAGCGCCAGCGTCGCCTGCGCCTTCGCGATCGAGAAGCTGCGAGACACGTCCGCGGCCGCGTTGTAGTTCGAGTTCCCACCCTGCGACGCCGTCACCGTGCACGAGCCCGCCCCGGTGATGTGCACGCTGCTGCCGGAGACGGTGCAGTTACCGGCAGCCGAGAAGGAGACCGGCAGACCCGAGCTCGCCGTCGCGCTGACCGTGAAATCGGGATCACCGTACGTCTTGTTGGCCAGCGCGGCGAAGCTGATCGCCTGGCTCGCCTTCGCGATCACCAGCGCGCCCGTCGCGTTCGCCGCCTGATAGTTCGGGTTGGTCAGCGAGGCGACGACGGCGTAGCTGCCGGCATTCGTCGGCGCCGTCGCCGCACCGTCATAGGTAACGGACACGCCCGACAGCCCCGACGGCGTCGTCGTCACCGTCACCGCCTTCGCCGACCCGTCGTACGTCTGGTTCAGATTCGACAGCGCCAGCGTCGCCTGCGCCTTCGCGATCGAGAAGCTGCGCGAGACGTCCGCCGCGGCGTTGTAGTTGGAGCTCCCACCCTGCGAAGCCGTGATCGTGCACGAGCCCGCGCCGGTGATATGCACGGTGCTGCCGGACACGGTGCAGTTACCCGACGCCGCGAACGACACCGTCAAACCAGAGGAGGCGGTGGCCGAGACCGTGAAGTCCGCATCGCCGAAGGTCTTGTCCGCGAGCGCGTTGAAGGTGATTGTCTGGTTGGCCTTGGCGACCGCTAGGTTGCCGGAGCCGCTGCTGCTGCTGTAGCCGCTGTCGCCCGCAAAGGTCGCGCTGACGGCGTTCGTGTACGTGCCCGCGTTGATGCCCGACAAGCTGACGCCGGCGAGCGTGGCGACACCGGACGCGTTGGTCGCCGCGGTCCCGACGGAGTTGCCGTTTAGCGAGAAGCTGATCGTCTTCACGTTGACGCCGGAGCCGCCCGAGGTGAGGGTTGCCGTGAGGTCGGCCGTGCCGCCGTAGGTGCCCGTGGCAGGGCTGACGGCAAGGCTCGTCGGTGCCTGTGCGTTGACGGTGATCGAGGCGGTGCCGGAACTGGCGGCGTGATTCGCGTCGCCGGGGTAGGGCGCGGAGACGGTGATCGTGCCTGCGACGCTGCCGGTGAAGCTCACGGCGCAGGTCGCGCTGGCGCCGCCGCCGCTCAAGACGCAGCTCGCGCTCGTCGGCGAGACGCCGGCGCCGCTGGCCGTCACGTTGAACGTCCCGGTCGGCGTGGTCTTGCCACCGCTCGAGGAGTCCATCACCGTCACCGTGCAGCTGCTCGCCTGCCCGACGATCACCGGTGATGCGCAGCTGACCGAGGTAGAGCTCGCGCGCTTGACGTCGATCGACCCGGAGCCGGAGCTCGTGAGATGCGTGCCGTCGCCGGCGTAGGAAGCCGAGACGCTGATCGTGCCGGTCGAGCCTCCGGTGAAGGTCACGGAGCAACTCGCCGAGCTGCCGGTCCCGCTGAGCGTGCAACTCGCGCTCGTCGGCGACACGCCGCCGCCGCTCGCGGTGAAGCTGACCGTGCCCGTGGGCGTAGTCGCCGTCCCCGCGGACGTGTCGTTCACGGTGGCGATGCAGTCGCTCGTGCCGTTGAGCGCAATGGGGCTGTTGCAGGCGACGGTCGTCGAGGTCGCTCGCTTGTTCACGGTGATCGACCCGCTCCCGGAGCTCGTCGTGTGCGCGCTGTCACCCGCGTAGGTGGCGGAAACGCTGATCGTGCCCGTCGCGCTGCCGGTGAAGCTCGCGGAGCAGGTGGCGGAGCCGCCGCTGCCGCTGAGCGTGCAGCTCGTGCTGGCCGGCGAGGCGCCGGCGCCGCTTGCGGTGAGATTGACCGTCCCGCCGGGCGTGGTCGCACCGGAGGCGGAGGTGTCGGTCACCGTGATCGTGCAGCTGCTCGCCGCCCCGACGGCCACCGGGCTCGCGCAGCTGACAGCCGTTGTGGTCGGGTGCAGGGACACGGTGATGGAGCCGCTGCCGGAGCTGGTCGCGTGAGTCGTGTCGCCGGGGTAGGACGCGTTGAGGGTGATCGTGCCCGCGGCGTTGCCGGTGAAGTTCGCCGAGCACGTCGCGGTTCCGGCGCTGCCGCTCAGGTTGCAGGTCGTGCTGGCGGGCGAGGCGCCCGCGCCGCTCGCGGTGAGGCTGACGGTCCCGGTCGGCGTCGTGGCACTCCCGCCCGAGGTGTCGCTGACGGTGACCGTGCAGCTGCTGGCCGCGTTCGGCAGCACCGGGCTCGCGCAGCTCACCGAGGTGGACGTCGCGCGCTTGCTGACGGTGATCGAGTCGCTGCCGGAGCTCGCGACGTGGTTCGTGTCGCCGGGATAAGAGGCAGTCACGCTGATCGTCCCTGTCGCGCCGCCCGTGAAGCTCGCCGTGCAACTCGTGGAGTTGCCACCACCACTCAAGGTGCAGCTCGCACTCGTCGGCGACACGCTCGCGCCGCTCGCGCTGAGGCTGACGCTGCCGGTGGGAGTAGACAAGCCGCTGTCGGGATCGGTGACCGTGATCGTGCAGCTGCTCGCCTGACCGATGACGACGTCCGGGCAGGAGACGCTCGTGGAGCTATTGCGCTTGACGGTGATCGTGTCGGTGTCGGAGCTCGCCGCATGCGCACCGTCACCCGGGTAGCTCGCGGTCACGGTGATCGTGCCTGTCGCGCCGCCGGTGAAGCTCACGGAGCAGACAGCCCCCGCGTTGCCGCTGGGAGTCAGCACGCAGCTTGCGCTCGTCGGAGAGACGCTCGCGCCGCTTGCGGTGACATTGAACGTCCCAGTGGGATTGCTCTTCGAGCCGGTGGCGGTGTCGGTAACCGTCACAGTGCAAGACCTCGCCGTGCCGATGGCGACGGCACTCGTGCTGTTGCAGTCGACGACCGTGCTCGTCGTCCGAGTTCCGGCCGCCGCCACGTACGGCCCGACGTACGGGCCACCGCCGCCGACGGGCGCCGCGCCGGCCGGCTCGATCGAGTTGCTCGAGGTGTCGGCGATCGCGCGTGCGAGGTTCAGGCGACCGTTGCCGGTCTGGGTGCCGGTGCCCGACGCGTCCGCGCTCTCTGCGAGGCGGTTGACGATGACGCCGTTTGTCGCGCCGACCGACGACGCCTTGATCAGCGCCGCCGCGCCGGCGACCTCCGCAGCCGCGGCCGAGGTGCCGGTGATCGAGCCGTAGCCGTCGAGGGTGGTCGAGAGGATGTTCTCGCCGGGGGCCGCGAGGAAGACGTCGGCGCCGGCGTTGCTGAACGAGCTCGGCACATCCATCGGATCCGTGCTGCCGACCCCCATGACGCCGCGATCGCCGGCCGGGAAGTTCACTGTGGAGCTGCCGTCGTTTCCGGTTGCCGCGACGACCACGAGGCCATGCGACCACGCGTAGTCGACGGCGTCCTGGAGCGACGCCGAGTAGCCGGGGTTCGAGAACGACATGAGGATGACGTTCGCGCCGTGATCGGCTGCGTAGACGACGCCCTCGATGATGTCGCTGTCCTGGCCCAGGCCTTGCGCGTCGAGGACGGTGACCGGCATGACCCGCACGCCTGCGTAACCGACGCCGGCAATGCCGATGTCGTTGTTCGTCGCCGCTGCGACGATGCCGGCCATCGCCGTACCGTGCCCGTTCGGGTCGTCTTCGCCGTTGCCCGAATGCGTCAAGACGTTGGTGCCGGCGACGACCTTGCCGGCAAGATCCGGGTGGGAGGCGTCGACTCCGGTGTCGAGGATCGCGACCGTCGCGGAGCCGCCGGGGGTGACGTTCCCGTAGACCTGGTCCCAACCGATCCGCGGCAGCGACCACTGCTGGCCGTAGTCGGCGTCGTTCGGCGAGCCGGCGACGTCGCGGCTTTTGTCGACTTCGACGCGCGTGACGCTGGCGTCCGCGGAGAGTTTGGCGACATCCAGATCGGCGCTATCGGCGGGAAAGCTGACCGAATGCAGCCGGAGCGGCGCGATGTACGAGAGGTCGGTCGCCCCGGCTGCGTTGAGTGCGGCGGTTTGATCCGCCGTGGAAGTTCCTGCGGCGAACTTGACGAGGTAGTAGGCGCGTGGCGACGAAGCCGTCGTCGTCGCTGTGGTGGACGTCGTGTCGGTCGACGCCGTGGTCGTGTCGGTCGACGTCGTGGTCGTGTCCGACGCGGGCGTCGTCTCGCTAGTGGTCGAGTCGGTCGAGGTCTGAGTCGCGTCCGTCGGCGCTGTCGTATCCGTCGACGTCGAACTGCTGTCCGAGGACGCACTACTCCCGCTGATCGAGAGCGAGCCGACCTGGCCCAGGGCACCAGCAGCGATGAAGCCGGCGATGAACAGCACCGCCATCACGATCAGAACCCTGTTCTGCTTCTTTCCCCTTTGACCGGTCGGCCCCTTACCCACTCGACTCTCTCCTCCCGTTTGCCGCATTCACGCGCCGGTACAGACGGCGTCGCGCGCGAGAGCGCTCGCACCGATTTGGAACATGCCGCGCGGAACCACGGCCAACAGCACCAGGAACGGAAAAGATCCCGGCCTGGCCGTACGCGAAGCTTCGTTTCCCTCCACCGCCGCAGTACCTCTGCCTCTCGCCGTACACGAAAATCACGCGATCAACAAGGGCCATTCGGCCCATGACAGGCCTGGTCGTTCGCGAAGCCTTCTTTGTTGGCCCGGGCCGCAGCACCCCTGCCTCTCCCCTCGGTACGTGACGCCGCCGCTGGCGCCAGCTCGAAAGCTAGGAACGAGAGCTCGCCGCGAACATGGCCGGAGGTCTAGGCGCGCCCGGACCTCCGGCGAGCGGCGCAGGAGGCACTTGCGCGGCGGCGTACGCTCTGTCTATGCCGAACGGACGCGCGCGAAGCGACCCTCGCTTCTATCTCACCGCGCAGCCGGAAGGTCGCGTCGAGATCCCCACGCTCTTCGAGGAGAGCGGCGTCGTCGAGGTGCTCGAGGAGCCGCCGACGCTTCGCCCGCCGACCCTCGGCTGGGATCTCTGGACGCTCGACGGCGCGCGTCACGTGGCCGGGAAGAAGGCGTTCGTCGAGAACGGCTATCGCAAGCGGCTCGCGCTCTTCACAGGCGGGACGCTCACGTTCGTCGCGAGCTGCATCGAGTTCCTCGGCTGGCCGCGAAAGCCGTACCAGTTCCTCCGCGACCCGGGCCTGAACGGCGTCGGTCTCACCGAGCTGGTCTTCAACTTCGCCCTGACCGTCGCCACCGTGCGCGAGTTCATGGAGCCGGCGCCGGAGCGCTTCTCGTTGCGGAGCGGCTTCCGCAACCTCGAGCTCGCGGGCGGCGCGCGCGTGTACCTGGAGCAAGCGGCGAACGCCGCTCCGGCCGCCCCGCGGCACGACTTTCCGCCGCGCACCGTCGAGTGGGGCGACGACTTCGCCGAGCGGGCCGCGTACGAGCTCGTGGTGCAGACGTACCAGTGGTTCGGCGCCGAGGCGAGCTTCGTCGACCACGAGCGGCGCGTGCTCGACGCCGCGGCGCTCGAGGCTCACCTCAAGGGCAGCCTCACCGCGCTCGCCGCTCCCTGATCAGAGCGAGGGAAGGCCGCTCGCTGCGGCCTTCCCTCTCGAGCTGCTTCAGCCGTTCAGGCTGCCGTACTCGACGCTGTGCGCCGTGCCGCCGGCAGGCGCGAGCAGGAGCTCGACGCCCGTGCCGGTCTTGCCGGCGAAGGCGCCGGTGCCGGTCAGCGTGTACCTGCCGACGAGCGCCGCTCCGGCCGGGCCGCGGCAGAACGTCGCGCTCGTGAGCGTCTTCACGAGCGTGCCGGCCGGCGAGGCCTGCGTCAGCGTGATCGTGCCCGTAGCAGGCATGCAGGTGACACTGCCCCTGGTGACGGCGTGGGCCGTGTCGAGGCTCAGCGACGCGGCGAGGGTGCCGCTGGCAATCGGGCGCCCGCCGCTGATCGTGCCGGTCAGTGTGACCGACGCCGTCGTAGCCGTCATCGTCACCGTCGCAGGCTCGAAGAGCCGCGCACGCAGGATCGCCCGCCGATGCTGCGACACGCACTTGCCGTACGCGTTCCGCATCGCACCCGAGCCGCGCGCGTTCCGGTTCTCGCCGTAGGCGGCGAGGAACGATGCCCTCCCCATGCGGAGCTGGAGCGCCTTGCACGCCCAGGCCGCGTTCTTCGCCGCCAGGACCTGGGTCCGCGGCGGAGTCTTCTTGCCGAGCGCGCCCGCCGGGATGCACAGAGCGGCGAGCGCGAGCACGAGCATGAGCTTCTTCATCCTTCTCATCTCCTCTCGAGCTTGCGTTCCGCTACGCGTCGCCCGGAAGGGGCGTGGCGGCCGCGCGCAGTTGTACGAAGAATCCCCGCAAACGTGCGGTTTTTCACGCGTTCCGTGTAAAAGCCGCGTAAAGCCGCTCGGCTAGGCGAAATCAGCCGGAGGGCTAGTGTCGAAGCGCATCCGGCGCGCTTCGCTTTGCAGCATGGATCTCATCGAGGGCGCCCGAATCCTCGCCGCGCGGATCGCGAACGCGACTCCGGCCGACGACCGCGAGGCCAAGCAGTGGTCTCCGCACGCCCTTCCCGCCCGGGACTCGCGCTGCATCAGCTGTGGCGGCGAGATGGCCGAAGTGCTCGTCGTCCTCGGCTCGCTCCGCTGCCACGACTGCCGCGACACGACCGAGCTGCCGACATCAAACGGGGCGCACGACGGCGAACCTCGCGGCAACGAATTCGCCGTTCCGCCCGAGCTCGACCAGCCGTAGCTCGACGCGGCGCGGCAGCAGCGGCGCGCCGGCGCCGAGCGTGACGGGCGCGATCGACACGAGCACCTCGTCGAGGAGTCCCGCGTCTGCGAACTGACCGGCCAGGTCTCCCCCGCCGACGATCCAGACGTTCCGGCCGCCGGCGGCCTCGACCAGCTTCTCGTGCACGGGGGCGACGTCTCCGCTCGCGACCTCGATGCTCGCGTCTGGGACGACGTGAAGGCGGCGATGCGTGAAGACCCAGCATGGCATGTCGTACGGCCACTCCTCGACGTGGTCGAGCACCCATTCGTACGTCGTCGAGCCCATGGCGATCGCGCCCACCTCCGCAATGAACGCGCCGTAGTTCAGCGGCCCGTCCTCCTCGCGCGCGCGCGTGAACAACCACTCGAGCGAGTTCTCCGGGTCGGCGATGAAGCCGTCGAGGGTGGTCGCCGTGTAGTACTGGGTCAGGCTCACCGGTCGGACCCAGTATCGGCGAGGACTTCGCCGATCCGATAGCGAGCGTTCTCCGCGAGCTCCGGGTTCGTCTCCTTGTAGTACGGCAGGGCGAGAAGTCCCGTCCAGAGCGCCCAGCCGCGACCCCGCATCCACGTCTCGTCGTCGACGCGAAGCTCGCCGCGGAAGACGTCCCGTCCGGCGGCGTCCAGCAGGTTCCAGGCGGGCATGAGGTCGACGGCGGGATCGCCGACCCCGAACCCGCCCCAGTCGATGACGCGCGTGAGCCCGCCGTCCCGGACGAGCAGGTTCGCCGGCATGAGGTCGCCGTGCGTCCAAATCAGCGGCGCCGCCCACTTCGGCGTGCGAAGAGCGGCGTCCCAGACCGCGGTGGCCGCGTCGGTGTCGACGATTCCTTCGAGGGAGACAAGGGCGGCGCGCGTCGGCTCGTCCCGGGACTCGAGCGCCGACGCCCCGCGGCCGGGCGGCCCGCCTAGGTGGTCGATCCCGTGCAGCGTCTCGACGAACCGTGCGAGATCCCGGGCGAGGGAGCCCTCGCCCGCGGCCGGGTGCTCGCCCTCGAGCCACGGGTAGATCCCCCACTCCCACGGGTACCCCTCGCCGGGCGCTCCCTTGGCGAGCGGAACCGGGATCTCGACCGGAAGGAGCGGCGCGAGCCGCGGCAGCCAGCGCAGCTCCCGCTCGACGGCCCCGAGCCCCCAGTCCATTCGCGGCAGCCGCACCACCATGTCGTCACCGAGCCGGTAGAGCGCGTTCACCGTCCCCGACGAGGAAACGCGCTCGATCGGCAGCGCGGCCCAGTGCGGGAACTGGCCTTCGAGCAGCGCTCGCACGAGGCCCACGTCGGTGTGGAGCTCGTCGGCGTGCATCTTCCGCTCAGCCACGGCGCCCACCACCCCGCGCGTGGCCGGTGAGAGGTGTCCTACAGGTGCCTCCGGGCGCCGCGATCTCCAGGTTCTGCGTTCTGCGAAGCACGCGTCATCTCCTCCGAATAGGTCACAAAGGCCTTCTCGATGGACATGAGCGCTCTGCGCATCTCCGCTCCCGGGTCGGTCGCCGGACCCTACCGCACCCGCCAGAGCTCGAGTGACTCGTCGAAGCCCTTGAGGCTTGCCTCGAGCGGCTCGCGGCGAAGCTCGAGCTCCGCCACCTCGGGATCGGCGAGGACGTCGCCGGAGACGACGACATCGGCGCCCGTCGAGAGCGAGACGAGGCGCGCGGCGAGATTGACCGTCGAGCCGAAGTAGTCGAGCGCGCCGTTCTGGGTGATCGCGATGCAGGGCCCGGTGTGGAGGCCGACCTTGAGCTCGAGCGGCCGGCCGGCGACGGCGCGCTGCGCGGCGAGCCCGGCCCGCACGGCCGCCGCCGGGCGCGTGAAGACCGCCATGATCGCGTCGCCCATCGCCTTGACGACCGCGCCGCCCTCGGCGGCGACCGCGTCGCGCAGCACGTCGAGGTGCTGCATCACCGACCCGAAGGCGGGCGCGTCGCCGACCTCGCGGTAGTAGCGGGTCGAGTCCCGCAGGTCGGTGAAGAGGACGGTGAGCGTCCCGACCGACACCGGCTCGCCCGGGCGCAGCACCTCCGTCGAGAAGAGGTCGCGGAAGGTCTGGAGAGAGGTCACCTCGGCGGCGGTCGCGGCGCGGTCTCGCCACTCCGTCCGCTCGAGCCGGAGCAGCCGCTCGCTCCCGGCGTCGTTCGCGAGCGTCACGATCGTCTCGCCGCCGCTCGTCTCGAAGGTCTCGCCGCCGGTGTCGCCGAGAGCGCGCACGCGGTATGCGCCCGGTCGGAGCGGGAGCGTGAGGCGCCGCTCCTCCGCCGGGCCGAGCAGCTGCTGCGCCACGACGTGCGGCGAGAGCTGCGGCCCGCCGACGCAGAACTCGCGCCGGTCGACGGCGCGGACGGACGCGCTCGGCGCGAAGGTGATCTCGACCGAGCGGTCGAGCTCGGTCGCGAAATCGATCCCGCAGGTCTCGCAGTGGACGCCGGGGTCTAGCTCGCGCAGCGTCGCGGCGGTCGCGGCCGCGCCGCCGCAGGACGGGCAGAGGAGCTCCCAGCGCAGCTCGGTGAGGCCGGCGCGCGTCGCGTGCAGCAGGAGCTCCAGCGACTCGCGGCGGCCCGTGCCCCATGCCTCTGCGAGCACGTACGGGCGCATCCGGGCGAGCTCCTGCTCGTCGCCGCGCTCGAGGAGCCGGACGAGCGCGTCGACCGCCGCCGGGTCGAGACCCTCGCCGCGCAGCCTCTGCGCGCCGGCTTGGAGCCGCTCGGCGCCGCCGGGTTCGAGCCGCGCCGGGCGCGCGGGCTCTGCGGTCGTCGCGAGGCGGTTGTAGTCCTCGAACGCGCGCGCGAAGCGGCGGCGACTGACGAAGCCGATCTGCACCGCAGCCGCGAGGATGCCGAGCAGGTTGCGCGGCCGCGCGCGGACGTCGTACTCAAGGCTCGTGCCGCCCTGGATGCGCTCTTCGAGCCTAGCCTCGATGCGCATCTCGGCGACCGGTCCGCGGGTGTAGCGCCGAAGGACGCCGAACTTGTACGGCCGCACCCACTCGAACGGCTCCTCCTCCCACTCGATCGGCAGACCGAGCAGCCGGAGACGGAGCCGCCGGCGCGCGTTCGCCTCGGTGCCGAGGACCTCGAGCGGCGGGAGCCCGGTGTCGCGGTTGAAGCGGTCGGTGTCGGCGACGAGGGGCCAGAGCGCGTCGGGCGAAGCGGAGAGCTCGTGCCGCCAGTTGAAGCGAAGCTCCTTCATAGGAATGGCTGAAGTGTGCCGAGTAGCTTCGAGCGGGACGGGCCGCAAAACCGTCGAGTTGCCGTGATGGAACAATCGACAGGATGCTCGAACGCGCCCTCTGCCCAACCCTCGTGGGACGCGAGGAGCAGCTCTTCGCCCTCGAGGACGCGCTGCTCGCGGCGCACCGCGGCGAGAGCCGCTTCGTCGCGCTCGGCGGCGAGGCCGGGATGGGGAAGACGCGGCTCGCGCGCGAGCTCGCGACGCGCGCCCGCCGGCTCGACTGGCAGGTGCTCTGGGGCGCGTGCAGCGAGGCGGAGCTGCCGCTGCCGTACCTCCCGCTCGTCGAGGCGCTCGGGAACTACCTGTCCGGCGAGGACGTGGGGCGGGTCGGGGGCCTGCTCGGCGCGGCGCGCCTCGAGCTCGCCCAGCTCTTCCCGCAGCTCGGCGGCGACGAGCCCGCCGCCCCCTTCGGCGATCCCGCGCAGGCGAAGCTCCGCCTCTTCGAGGCGGTCTTCGCCCTCCTCGCCATCCCGGCGCGCGAGCACGGCCTGCTGCTCGTCGTCGAGGACGTCCACTGGGCGGACTCGGCGACGCGCGAGCTCCTCGACCACCTCGCGCGCCGCCTGACGAGCATGCGCTCGCTCGTCCTCGTCACGTACCGAAGCGACGAGCTCGACCGGCGGCATCCGCTCGCGCCGCTCCTCCAGACGTGGCGCCGGTCGAGCGTCGCGGAGACGGTCACGCTGTCGCCGCTCGACCGCGGCGAGATCGCCGAGATGATCGCGACCATCCTCGACGCCGACACGATCGGGTCCGACTTCCGCGACCTGATGCACAGGCGCACGGAGGGGAACCCCTTCGTGCTCGAGGAGATGCTGAAGGAGGCGATCGACCGCGGCGACGTCGTCCGCACAGGCCACGGCTGGAAGCCGCGCCGGCTCGAGGAGCTGCGGATCCCCGAGACGGTCCGCGACACGATCCTGCTGCGCTTCGCGCGGCTCGATCCGGCCGACGTCGAGGTCCTCCAGGCCGCCGCCGTGCTCGGGCGGACCTTCGACTACGCGACGCTCGTCGCCGTCGCCGGGGTGCCCGATGCGACCGTCCACGACGCGCTTTCGGTCGGGGTCACGCAGCAGCTGCTCGAGGAGGTCGATGCGGCGCGCGCCACGTACCGCTGGCGGCACGCGCTGACGCAGGAGGCGGTCCACGACGAGATCGTGCTCCCGCGGCGCCAGCAGATCCACAGTCGCGCAGCGGACGTCCTCCTCGCCGCGGGCACGGAGGCGCACGAGACGGCGCGCCACCTGCTCGGCGCGGCTCGGTTCGACGAGGCGGTTCCCAAGTGCGTCGAGGCGGCCGCAGAGGCCGAGGCGTCGTTCGCATTCGGCGAGGCGCTCGAGCTCCTCGACCATGCGCTGCCGCACGTGCGCGACCCGCTCGACCGGGCGCGCCTGCTCGCCCACATGGGCCGCGTGCTGTGGATGGACGGAAAGACCGCCGCGGCGGAAGAGGTGCTCGTCGAGGGCATCGCGGGTCTCGACAGCTTCGGGGAGGAGCTCGAGGCTGCTCGGGCGCGTCTCGTCCTGGGACGCTGCCGCTGGGAGCAGAGCCGCCCCGACCTGTCGTTCGAGGAGACCGAGCACGCCCGGTGCGTCCTGGAGGAGCACGGCCCGTCCGCCGACCTCGCGGTCGCATACGTCCGGCTCTCCGGCCTGTACAAGTTCCAGTTCGACAACGAGCACAGCCTCGAGATGGCCGAGAAGGCGGTCGAGGTTGCGGAGGCAGCCGGAGCCGAGTTCGAGCGCCTCTGGGCGAAGTCATGGGTCGCGTTCGCGCTGATCGACACCGGACGGACGCTCGAGGCGATGCAGATGCTGGACGAGACCTTCGAGGAGGCGCAGCGGGGCGGCTACTCGTTCATCGCGCACAACATCGCGTACAACGAGGCCTGGACCCGCCTGCACCTGCTGCTGCCGGGGATCGGCGACCGCATCCAGAAGGTCGAGTCGCAATCGGGGCCGGCCACCGTCACCGACATGGTCGACATCGCCAAGAGCTGGGTCTGCCGCGCCAGAGGCGACCTGCTCGGCGCCCTCGACGCTGCCGAGCGGGCGCACACGGCGGCGGAGCGGGGCGCGAGCGCGAAGATCCGGTGGCGAACGGCGCTCGAGCTCGGCGAGGTCCTGCTCGAGCTCGGTCGGCTCGGCGACGCCAGGGCGACGATCCCCGACCCGTCGGAGCGCGCGGAGCTCCAGGACGTGGTCTACGACTCGGTGCCGCAGATCCGGCTGCGACTCGCGGACGGCCGCATCGACGAGGCCGTCCAGCTCGCACGGGAGATCGCGGCGCGCGTAGACCGCCTGGTCACGTACCTCGAGACGCTCGCGATCGCCGTCGAGGCCTTCGTCGCGGCCGGCTTGCTCGACGAGGCTCAGGCGGTGGTCGACGCCGGTCGCGCCTACCCGACCGACGCCGACACGGCGTACCTCGACGAGGCGCAGGGGCGAATCCTGCTCGCGCGCGGCGCCGCGGCCGAGGCTCTACCGCTCCTCGCCCGCATGGCGAACGAGGCCGCCGCCCGGGAGTTCCGGCTCGTCGAGTGGCGGGCGCGCACGCTCGCCGCCGAGGCGGGCTCACCGGAGGAGCTCGCCGCCGTGGTCGCCGAGGCCGGCGCGGCCGGTGCGGTCCTCGTCCGAGACGCCGCCCGCGCGGTCGCCGAGCGGCTCGGCGTCAGCGTGCCCGAGGTGGAGCCGCCGGCTCCGGGCGACGGCGCCGAGCCGGAGCTCGTCGGGGCCGGCGAGCGCCTCGTGACGACGATGTTCGCCGACGTCCGCGGCTACACGGCGCTGACCGCGGCGACCGCGCCGGCCGACCTCGCCGACCGGATCGAGACGCTCCATCGCTGGGCCGCGGCCGAGGTCGGCCGTCACAACGGTCTCGTCGACAAGTTCGCGGGCGACGCGGTGATGGCGACGTTCAACACGACCGGGACGCGGCTCGACCACGCGCGGCAGGCGCTCGAGGCCGCGCTCGCGCTGAGCGGGAAGGCGGCGCTGCTCGACCTCGGCGTCGGAATCGGCATCGCCGTGGGGCCGGCCGTCGTCGGGCGGACGGTCGGCGACGGGAACGTGTCCGTCCTCGGGACGACGACGAATCTCGCCGCCCGCCTCCAGACGGCGGCGGAGGCCGGTGAGATCGTCCTGAGCGAGGAGGCCCACCGGCGGGTCGCGGAGTGGCTGGCCGAGCGGGGCCTCGAGGCGGCGCCGCAGGAGCTCGAGCTCAAGGGCTTCGAGGCCCCGCAGCCGGCGTGGCGGCTTCGAGCCTCTACTGCTTAGCCGGCAGCGAGCGGGCATACGCCGTGCCGAGGTCGACCCACTTCGCGAGCTCGCGGTCGGTACCGAGGTGCTCCGGGTCGACGCGCAGCCAGCCCTGCATCGCCCGGCCGCGCATCTCCATGACGTACGCGTCGCCGGCCGCGACGAGCGCATCCGACTGCTCGGGATCGACGCGGACCAGAATCCCGCCCTGGCCGCTGGCGGCGATCGCCATGTTGCCGCCGACGAGGAAGGCGAGCCCGCCGAACATCTTCTTCTCGGTCAGTGACGGCTCGCCGGCGACGAGCGCGCGGATGCGGGAGGCGAGCTCCTCGTCGTAGGCCACGGCTAGTCCTTTCCGTACTCGTCGCGGCGCCGGAACCACGGCCCGCGCTCGTTGCGGCCCTTCGGCGCCCGGTCGAGCCACTGGTACATGCCCCACAGCGCATCGACGCCGCGTGCGTACGCGGAGTAGGTGTGGTAGGCGACGCCGTTCTCGAGCGCGAAGGCGCTCATCCCCGGCGACTCGCGCATGTACGTGGCCGTATCGGTTCCGCAGAGCGCCGCGAATTCCGCGACGGGTCCCTCGTCACCGGCTTCCAGCACCGGCCTCACGTCCAGCGCCTGGTAGTTGTATTCGACCGTTCCGGAGCGCTGCTCCTCCTCGGTGTTCGAGGCGTCGAAGTCGTAGTTGAAGTCGCTGCCGAACGAGGACGCCCACGGGAACGTCCACCCCATCCGCTGCTTGTAGGCCTGGAGCTTCTCGAGCGGCGCGCGCGAGATCGCCGTCATCGCCACGTCGTGGTTCTCGAGGTGCACGACGAAGCCGTTGAACCCGTCCGCGATCGCCGAACAGGCCGGACAGCCGGCTGTGTACTCCGGGCCGAACATGAAGTGGTAGACGAGGAGCTGGGAGCGCCCCCTGAACAGGTCGGCGAGCGACGCGCTGCCTTCGTCGGTCTCGAAGCGGTAGTCCTTCTCGATCCGGACCCACGGGAGCTCTTGCCGCTGCCGGGCCAGCTCGTCGCTTCGCCTCGTCAGCTCCTTCTCGGCCTCGAGCAGCTCGAGCCGCGCAGCGAGCCACTCCTCCCGTGTTCCCGTCGTGTGCTCAGTCATGTCACCTCCATGGGCTTACTCCTCGATGGCGCCGCCGATCTGTCGCAGGTGCTGCCGGAAGGTGTACGACGAGTCGGCCGCGCGCCGGGCAAGGTAGTCGTCAAAGGCGGTCTGCTGCCGAAGCGTCTCTCCTCCCCGCATCTTGCGGGCCTGCTCGCGCTCGGTTTCCCAGATCTGCCGCGCCGCCGCCAGCACCTCGTCGACCCGCCCGGCGGCGACGAACAGCACGCCGTCGTCGTCGGCGAAGACGACGTCCTCGCCGCTCACCTCGTGCGGCCCGAAGCGCGCGGTCTCGAGCGCCTCGGCCTCCTGCGCGTCCACCCGCACCGGCCCGGGCGGGTAGCTGCCGTAGCTCCACACCGGGAAGCCGATCTCGAGGAGCTCCGGCGTGTCGCGAAAGACCCCAGACGACCATCCCGGCGAGCCCGGCCGCCTCGGCCTCGAGAACGGTCAGGTCGCCGACACAGGCCTCGTCGGTCCGCCCGCCGTTGTCGACGACGAGCACGTCGCCAGGCTCCGCGCGACCGAGCGCCTCGAGGAAGACGTCCACGCTGCCGTAGTGGCGCGCCGGCAAGGCCCGGCCCGCGACCCGGTGGCCGGGAACGACCGCGCGGATCCCCGGCGGCGCCGCGCGCAGCGGGACGCCGCACCGGACGCAGGCGTCGGCGACGAGGGGTGCGGAGAGATCGGCGAAGATGTTCAGCAGTGCGACTCTACGACTACCCCGCGTCCTGCAACTGCTACAAGGTGCGGCTCCTCCTGGCGAACCTCGGGCGGCCGTACGGGCGCGTCCCGGTCGACATCTTCGCCGGCGACACGCTGACGGAGGAGTACGGGCGCATCAATCCAGCGCGGACGACGCCCGTGCTCGAGACCGACGACGGGCGCTATCTCCCGGAGTCGAACGCGATCCTCGTCTACCTGGCCCGCGGCACGCCGTACCTCCCGGACGACCCGTTCGAGCTGGCGCAGGTCGTGCGCTGGCTCGTCTACGAGCAGACCGACGTGATCCCGACGATGGGCGGCCTGCGCTTCCGGCTCCTCGTCGGCCGCCTCCAGCCCTCCGACCCCGACGCCGTGCGCCGCAAGGAGGGCGCGCTCGAGGTGCTGCGCCTCCTCGACGACCACCTCGCGACGCGCGAGTTCTTCGTCGGCGACCGGTACACGATCGCCGACGTCGCGATCTACGGCTACGGCCACCTGGCCCACGAGGCCGGCATCGACATGGAGCCGTACGCGAGCCTGCGCGCGTGGTTCGAGCGGGTGGAGCGGCAGCCCGGCTACGTGGAGGACGTCCAGCCCTATGGCGCGAACGCCGCCCCCGGCGCGGGCCGCTCGCTCTACGACTGAGCGGCTCAAGAGGGCTATCCCGCCAGCACGAGCCACATGACCGCGACAAGAGCGACGCCGAGGCAGTCCGTCGCGTAGCGCGCGCGTGTTCGTCCTCGCGTGATCAGCACCCGCTGTTGAAGCACAGTCGGCCAACTGCTGTGACGCCGGAGCATCTGCAGCAACTGTGGCGCGGCCGCCCGTGATAAGCCGTACACGCTCCAGATGGCAGCGCCGGCGGCGGCGGACCGCGTACCGAACGCGGTCACCGGAAGCAGGTACCACGCGACGAAGCCGAGGCGCGTCAGGCCACCGAACCCGAGCATCGCTCCGGTGTAGACGGCCCACCGCGCCGGGCCGGCCGCGAGCCAACGCCGTGGGGTCTCGCGGTCGCGCTCGATCAGCGGCACCCGTCCGACGATCACGTCGAGCACCGCGGCGGCGGCGACCCCCGCGCCCGCGAGCTTCGTCATCGTCGTCGCGGAGCCGTTCAGGAGCGCTCCCAGTTCCCCACAGGCCGCGCCGGTCGCTGCTCCCGCGAGTGCCGCGGAAAGAGCGAGAACGATCGCCGCGAGCCGAACTGATCGAAGCGTTACGTCGCCGTTCGAGCTCCGGAGCACGCCGGAAGCCGCGGCGCCGTACGCCGCATTGGGTCCTCAGGGGAGAGTCTGCTGTGCGAGCGCGACGGCTAGCGCGGCAACGAGACCTAGCGCGAGCATTCGAGCGGAGATCTCAGGATGAGAGCCGCCTTAACACGGCGCGAGGATCACCGCGCAGGTGCACGGGGGGAAACTGTTCTGCCAGTAGTCGCCGCACCAGTAGTAGTTGTGCTGGTAGCACACGTACCAGCCCGTGCCTGAGGACCCGCACCCGCTTTGGTACTGCTGGCAGTTCGGATTGCAGCAGCCGACCCAGTCGTTGCAGCAGCAGCACCGGTGATACTGAGTCGTGCAGGGCGGAGAGAAGTAGCTCGACAGGTAGCAGGTGGCCAAGGCGGGGCTCGCTTTGATCGCGGCGCTGATCGCAAATCCGAACGTCGCGCCGGCCAACGTCTTCAACACCTTGCTGCGGCCGAAGCGCACCGCGGCCATGTCTTCCGGCGGAAGCGGATCGGATGACACCTTGGGTACGTGGTCGAATGGCGACCAGGCCTGAGTGTCCGAGCTCTGAGACCTGTCCCCGTTCTCCGGAGTAGGGGTCATCGCGTCCTCTCCTTCCTTCCTCCGTAGGGTCTGCCGTCTCAATGACCTATGCGGTTTGGGGGGGCAGCTGCAGGCGCCCCGTTTGTCGATTGCGGTAGGGCGCCTGAGAGAAGCTCGTCGATCTGGGAAAGACGATCGACGAACGCGAGGCTCCCGGCTATCCGCCGGTCTTGGACGTAGATGGCGGATGGCAGGTTCGCCAAGCGAAGCCCGCGTGCGATCTGCGTCGCCTCCGGGCCACGAAGAACAGTCGCGTATGGCGTAATCGCCTCCACTGCTTCGTCTCCTCGCTCTCCGCCGTCGTCCTGAACGAGCAGAACGACCAGTTCCTCCGGCAGCGACAACGCAGCCGGCGGGCCGACCGTTGCAAACTCTTCGACCAACTGCTCGCAGGTTGTGCACGTTGGCGACAGCAGAAGCACAACGCGGCGCCCTTCCCGAAGCATGGGCGCGCTCTGCAGAAGGTCTTCGCTGAGCTCGAAGCCCACGACCGCACCGTGGCCGTGAGCTCCTCCCGCACCCCGCGCGATCAGTTCCGTTCGCACCATCAAGGCCCCGAGCTGACGAATGCAAAGGAGGATTCCCACTGTCAGGATCAACAGCCAGACGGACGCAGCGACAAGAGCCACGACGACGAGCGAGCTCATTGCAGCTCCTCGAGCACGTTCAGCTTCGGGACGACGAGGCCCGACTCGTCCCCGAAGTCGAACGGGTCGATCCGATCGCCGATTCGCTCGATACCTGCGCCGACCGCGATTGATCCAAGGAGAGCGCCGCACAGGACGAGCGCACTTGCGGCGGTTGTGACGCTGGGTCGGGTGTCGTGGCCGAAGGACATGGCAGCGGCGGACACAGCAATGACCGCCAGGAGCACGGTCCGTGCGAGCGTCGTCGCCGAGAGAGCAGTGTCGGGCGAGCCGAAGCACATGCAGGCGAAGACATCGCCGCGGCGCAGGCTTGAGAACACCAACGCAGCCATTCCGACGAAGAGCAGCGCGACCGCGACGAATACCCACCGCACCGCCGAGGTGCCCACGAGCGCAGACGCAACGAGCGTGAGCCCAGCGACGATCTCGAAGGCGCTCACGACGACCGCGGCCCGGCGTGATCGGCGCTTCATCAGCCGAAAGGAGACAAGTGCGGCGGCCGTCTCGCGAAGACGCGCGGCCTTCGCGGCCCCACTCCACACGAGCGTCTCTCCGAGGAGGCACGCACTGACGAGCGCGACAGTCGCCACTGGGTCTTAGGCCACCGACTCCCGCTGGCCGGCCCAGAAAACGAGCCTCGTGCCCGTGTCGACGTTCCTCAGGACGCCGGCGGAGATGCGGTCACCAACCCTCACTTCTTCGAGACGAGAGGGATCGGCCTCGCTGGTGTCGAGACTGCCGTTCTCGGTCACGACCGACCCGTCTCTGACGGCGATCACTGTTCCCTCGAATGGATCGACGAGGTTGCTTATCTCGGTTCCGCGGAACGTAGTTGCGTCGGTCCATTCCCCGAATGCGATTACCTCTTCGCCGGGCTCGAACGCCTCAAGGTCGGCTTCGCGCAGCCTCCAAATGAGTGCGCCGGGCGCAGCCTCCAGACTCCACACCGCGCGCGCACGGCGGGACGTGTGCGGCGGCCGGACCATCAACTGATGCCCGTCGAAGCCGGCCACGACGCCGAAAAAGTCGGGAGCTCGAAGTCGAGCTGCCGCGTCGCTCGGTCGAACGAGTGGCCCGAGGGCACTGGCACCCGTGGCGACGGCTCCGCTAGCAACGGCACCCCGCAGAAACGCCGATCGCGAGATACGACTCGTCAGTCCTCCTCCCCGAGGATGCAGCCGCTATGCCCGAAGGGACGATTATGGCAGTGTCGAGTCAACCCGTCAATAAACTCAAGTTTCGTATATCTCCAGCCGCGCTGGTACCATCGCGGCCCGGTGAGATTGCCCCGTCTGATTGCACCAACGAAGCTGCTTGCCGTCGCCGGGCTGGCGGTCATTACCGGTTGGGTGGTCCCAGCTACCGCAGTCAGCTCCGCGACCGCAATCGCATCACCCGTAAAGCTGTACTCCGCTAAGTGCGCGGTTTCGACGGGCCAATGGTCAGCTGGCGAGGCGCCCGCGACGATCGACGCTCTGAAGCTCGGCCCTGCCGCCTTCAACCGGCTCTCGCCGCGCGCCGGGATCCTTCGGCCGCCGACGGTGCTCTTGCCGAGCCCGAAGCACGGCGACCCGCTTTACCACGTCGTGTCGTTCTTCAACATCTCGGCGCGTGCGCGGCACGGCATTACGTTGCGTGTTCTGAAGGGCACCGAGCGCGCAGCGATTCTGTTCGATGGCTATCCGCGGTGGCGGGAACTCGTGTCGGGCCGGATACCGCTGAACAAGGCGCCGACGTCCGTAAGATTCCCGGTCTGCATCGACCACCAGACGAGAAAGCCGCTCGTCACGCAGTACGGCGTCAGCTTCCTGATGAGGCGGCCCGGATGCTTCGTCGTACAAGTTCAGGCGATTGGGCTGGAGCGGCGCTACCGCGCAAGGCTGCGGGTGCTCGTTCCGCACTGCTGACCGGCGCCTCGGACGGCGAGAACCCGCGTGCGGTGGTGCTCGTGGAAGGGACGAGCGACCAGGTCGCGCTCCGGACGCTCGCCGAGCGCCGGGGCCGGGACCTCGACGCCGAGGGCGTCGCGATCGTGGCGATGGGCGGCGCCCAGAGCATCGGCAGATTCCTCGACCGCTTCGGCCCTCGCGGGCTGGACGTACCGCTGGCGGGCCTCTGCGACGCCGGCGAGGAGCGCGAGTTCCAACGCGCCCTCGACCGGGCCGGCATGGAGTGGCTCGGCTTCTACGTCTGCGTCGTCGACCTGGAAGACGAGCTCATCCGAGCCCTCGGCGCTCCGGCCGTGGAAGAGGTCGTCGAGGCGCAGGGCGAGCTCGGCGCGTTTCGCACGCTCCAGAAGCAGCCGGCGTGGCGCGGACGGCCGGTCGAGGAGCAGCTGCGGCGCTTCATGGGTAGCGGCGGGCGGCGGAAGATCCGCTACGCGCGCCTGCTCGTCGAGGCGCTGGAGCTCGGAGCGATCCCGCGGCCGCTGGACGACGTGCTCGCCCGCGTTACGTAGTCGCGACCGGGAGCAGCAGGTCGATGTCGTCGCGCCGCCGGTAGAACTCGATGCTCGGCCGGGTCTCGTCCGGAGGCGTCTTCTTCACGAGCGCGGCGAAGGTCGGGGCGATCCGCTCGTACACCTGCGGCGGCTCGCCCTTGAGCCGCGCCCGGAGATAGCGGCCGGCGGGGAGCCGGCCCGTCTCGAGGCCGAGCGCATCGGGGTCGTCGCTCTTCTTCACCTCGACGCAGGCGTGGTACTCGCCGGTCGCGGGGTAGAAGGCACCGAAGGACTTGCGGCCGCGGAGACCGATCGTCGCCTCGAGCCGCTCCCAGCCGAGCTGGATCGCCGCCGGGTCGTCCTCGGTGCGCAGGAACATCACCGCGATCTCGGGCCGCTCGACCGGCGTCGCCGGCACGTCGTCCGGAACACCGTGCTCGGGAACGAGCGTGGCCACGGCCGGCACGGGCCGGAGGCCGGCGAGCGTGAGCTGAGCGGCCAGTACGAGGAGATAGATCGCGGTCACGGCGAAGCCGCCGAGCGGCCAGGCGGTCGTGCCGTCGACCCCTTCTGCCACCAGCGTGGCGGCGCCGATCGCCATCCCGATGCCGATCACGTGGAACCCGGCCCAGATCGCCGGCGGGTTCACGGTGAGCGCACGCGCGCCGGCGCTCCCGAAGGACACGATCCCGACGGAGGCGTAGCCGCTCACGGCGCCGAGCATGAACAGGAGCGCCTCGATCGAGCTCGGCGCCCCGCGCGAGTGGATCAGCACACCGCCGGAGGTCCAGATCGTCACCGTGTAGCCATACGGCCCCAGGCTCATGCTGACGGCCTGCCGAGTGGCCCACCGGTAGGAGCGTTCACTGACGGCCGATCTCATTCGTCACTCATTCGTGTATTGATCATTCCATTCGATATTGAATGCTTCGGCGGCAAAAGGGAAGGGCGGGCGGGCGCGGCGATCGAGCGGCGGCTCTGGCGCAGCTAAGCCGAGAGATCGTCGAGACCGGGTGGCTTGGTCATCGACTCGAAGGTCGCGCCCGCGACCTCGAGCGCGTAGCCGTTCTCGAGACGACCGGCGATCTCGGCAGCGACACGGCCGCTGTCGGCGCGTGTCGTTCGCCACACGATCTCGAGCCGCGGTGGGCCGGGACAGACGGCCTCGACCCACCAGGTACTCGAGAAGAGCGGCCGCAGGAAGGCGAATGGGAGCAGCGCGATCGCGCGCGCCAAAGGCAGGATGAACCAAAAGAGCGGCGCCAGGACGACGACCTCGACGAGCATGTTGATCGGGTCGCCTCCCCACAACGGATCGAACTTCGACTCGTACCAGCGGGGTAGACGCACGGCGGAGACCCTGACCTCCCACCGGCGGCCATCCGGGCTCGTCGCTTGATGGATCGTCTTCTTCGCTATCGAGTCAGGTCGGCGGCCATCGCGTCGAACGCGGCGATGAACGTGTCGCAGTCCTCGGGCGTGTGCGCGACGGAGAGCGTCCACTCCTCCTCACGCCCGGGCGTCATGTACACGCTGCGGTTCATGTTGTAGAGCCAGGCGAGATCTGCGAGCTCGCCGTCCTGGTGCGCCTTGAAGGTCTCGTAGTCGACGATCTGCTCGGGCGCGAAGACGACGCAGCCCTTCGCGCCTATGCCGACCGTGTAGCCCGGCAGGCCGTAGCGCTCCAGCACGCCGCCGCACCCCTCGAGGAGGCGCGCCTCGATCGCCTCCAGGTGCTCGTATGCGGCGGGCGTCAGCACCTCGAAGAGGCTCGCGCGGGCGGCGGCCATCGCGAGCGGGTTCCCGTTGTACGTGCCGACCTGGTACACGGTGCCCTTCTCGACGACCTCGAACGCCTCCTCGGTGCCGCCGATCGCGCCGCTCGGCAGGCCGCCGCCAAGCGCCTTCGCCAGCGTGACCATGTCGGGCTCGACGCCGAACCGCTCGGTCGCTCCGCCCGCCGCGATGCAGAGCCCGGTCTTCACCTCGTCGAAGATCAGCAGGACGTCATGGCGGCGAGTCAGCGCGCGGACCGCCTCGAGGTAGCCCGGCTCGGGCAGCACGACCCCGAGGTTCATCATCGCCGGCTCCATGATCACGCAGGCGGGCGGGCGGCCCTGCTCGACGAGCTCGACGATCCGCCGCTCCATCGCCTCCGCGTCGTTGAACGGCACCGCGATCGTCATGTCGGCGACGGCCTGCGGGATCCCGGCGCCGTACGGGAGCGATGCGTAGCGCTCGCGGTCGCCGATCTGGTCGTACGGGACGCCGATCGAGACCATCACGTAGTCGTGGTGGCCGTGGTACGAGCCGAAGATCTTCACGATCGTCTCGCGGCCGGTCGCCGCGCGGGCGATGCGGATCGCGTCCATCGTCGCCTCCGAACCGGAGTTGACGAACCGCCAGCGCGGCAGGCCGAAGCGGCGCGAGAGCTCCTCGGCGACGACGACGCCGTCCTCGGTCGGAGCGGCGAAGTGCGTGCCGAGCTCGACGCGCTTGCGCACCGCGGCCGCAATCGCCGGATGGGCGTGGCCCTGCACCATCGAGCCGAACCCGTTGTGGAAGTCGACCATCTCGGTGCCGTCGACGTCCCACACGCGTGAGCCGCGGCCGTGCGAGAGGTAGATCGGCCACGGCTCGCGGGCCTGGTAGGCGGAGGCGACGCCGCCCGAGAGTGCGCGGCGTGCCCGCTCGTACAGCGCGCGCGAGCCCTGCGTCCGCTCGTCGAGGCGCCGCTGCTCGCGCTCCGTCAGCTCGGCGATGCGGGCACGGTCGAGAGTGGCCGCCGCAGAGGTGCTCACGCGGTCATCTTCTCACGGTGGCACAGTCTCGGCCATGGCGACGATGGCCGACCTCGACGAGCTCGCCCTCGCGCTGCCGCAGACGACGAAGGAGGTCTCCGACGACGGCCGGCCCGCGTACCACGTGCACGGAAAGCTCTTCTGCTTCCACCGCGGCCGGCGGCGCGACGCGGTCGACCCCGAGACCGGCGAGCGGCTCGATGACGTGCTGATGTTCCGCGTCGCCGACCTCGGCGTGAAGGAGCTCCTGCTCGCTGACGAGCGCGGCGTCTACTTCACGACACCGCACTTCGACGGCTATCCGGCGGTGCTGATGCGCATCCCCGACCTCGCGCGCATCGACCGGGACGAGCTCGAGGAGATGGTGGTCGAGGCGTGGCTCACGCGGGCGCAGAAGCGCATTGCGAAGGCGTGGCTCGCCGAGCACACCTGACACAGAATTTTCACGGCCGATCTTGGCGCCCGGCTAGCGTTTGCCGCCGGTGCGCGCACTCGTCCTCCCGGTCCTCGTTGCTGCCGTGCTCGCCGCCACCGCCGGCGCCGCGCCGGCGAGACACACGGCGCTCCACCTCCAGCTCGTCGCGCAAGGGCTCGCGGCGCCGACGTACGTGACGTCCACGCCCGGCGAGCCGCGCAACGTCTACATCGTGGAGCAGCCGGGCAGGATCCGCGTGCTCGCCGGCGGCCGGCTGCGCACGACGCCGTTCCTCGACATTCGCGGTCGCGTGGAGAGCGGCGGCGAGCAAGGCCTGCTCTCCGTCGCCTTCGACCCCGGCTACCGGCGCAACCACCTCTTCTACGTGAACTACACCGACCGGAACGGCGACACGCGCGTCGTCCGCTTCCGCGCGCGCGGCGGCCGCGCCGTGCTCTCGAGCGCGAAGCAGCTCCTCTTCGTGCGACAGCCGTACCCGAACCACAACGGCGGCCAGCTCCAGTTCGGGCCTGACCGGCAGCTCTATGTCGGGATGGGCGACGGGGGCTCCGCGGGCGATCCGGAGAACCGGGCCCAGAACCTCGCGAGCCGGCTCGGCAAGCTCTTGCGCACGGGCGTGACCGCGCGCCGGCCGGTGTGGCGGATTGCCGCCTACGGGCTCCGTAACCCCTGGCGGTTCTCGTTCGACCGCTCGAACGGCGACCTCTACATCGGCGACGTCGGCCAGGGAAACTGGGAGGAGGTCGACTACCGGACCCGCGCGCAGCTCGGCCGCCGCTGGAACTTCGGCTGGGCGCGCTACGAGGGCGACCACCACTTCAAGGACGGCCCGTTCTCCGGCGCCGCTCCGTACGTGCCGCCCGTGGCCGAGTACTCGCACGCGGGCGGGAGCTGCTCCATCACCGGCGGCTACGTCTACCGCGGCCGGGCGATCCCCTCCTTCCGCGGGCGCTACATCTACGGCGACTACTGCAGCGGCATCGTCTGGAGCCTGCGCATCTCGGGCGGCCGCGCAATCGACGTCCGCCGCGAGCCGTTCAAGATTCCCGAGCTCTCGTCCTTCGGCGAGGACCTCGCTGGCGAGCTGTACGCGACCTCGCTCTCGGGCCGCGTCTTCAAGCTCGTGCCCTAGCGAGCCGCTCTTCGGGTGTCGCGGCGGCGGGAGCCTGCTCCGCGGCGAGCTCCGCGCTCGGCCCGATCGTCGTCCGCAGCGGCACCTCCCGCAGGAGCCAGGAGAGGACGAAGGGCACGGCCGCCATCGCCATGCCCCAGAGGAACACGCCGTGGAGCGCGTGCGCGAAGGCCTGGAGGAAGTCGTCGTGGATTACGGGCGGCAGATTCCGCGCCTGCTCGGGGTTCAGGTGCACGCCGCTCCCGAGCCGGTCGGTGACGCTGCGCGGGAGGTGCTGCAGCTGGTCGGCGAGCCGGCTCGCGAAGATCGTCCCGAAGATCGCGACCCCGAACGAGCCGCCGACCGAGCGGAAGAAGGTCGCGGTCGAGGTGGCGACGCCGATCTCCTGCGGTCGGGCGTCGTTCTGGACGACGAGCACGAGCACCTGCATGACGAGCCCGATCCCGATCCCGACGACGAGCATGTACACCGACGCCAGCCACGGCGCGGTGCCGACGCGAAGCAGCGAGAGCAGGTACATGCCGACGACGAGGATCGCCGTCCCCGCGATCGGGAAGACCTTGTAGCGGCCGATGCGGCTGATCGCGCGGCCGGAGCCGATCGCGGCGACCAGGAGGCCGGCCATCAGCGGCAGCATCCGCAGGCCCGAGCTCGTCGGGCTCGCGCCGTAGACGAGCTGGAGGTAGAGGGGAATGAAGACGATCGCGCCGAACATCGCCATCCCGATCGTGAACCCCATCGCGTTCGCGACGCTGAACACGCTCGAGCGGAAGAGCGTGAGCGGCAAGATCGGCTCCGCTGCGCGGGTCTCCCACCAGACGAAGACGGCGAGCAGCGCGACCCCGGCGACGCCGAGCGCGACGATCGGCACGGAGCCCCAGGCGTACTCGTTGCCGCCCCAGGTGGTGAGCAGGATCAGCGCGCCGACGCCGGCGCTGAGGACGGTGGCGCCGAGGATGTCGATCCGGTGGCGGACGGCCGGCGTGTGCAGATGCAACCGCGTGACGACGATCAGGACCGCGAGCGCGCCGACCGGCAGGTTCACGTAGAAGACCCAGCGCCAGGAGAGGTTGTCGACGAGGAAGCCGCCGAGCAACGGCCCCGCGACCGACGCGACCGCGAACACCGAGCCGATCAGGCCCATGTAGCGGCCGCGCTCCCTGGGCGAGACGATGTCGGCGATGATCGCCTGCGCGCCGACGATCAGGCCGCCGGCGCCGACGCCCTGGAGCGCGCGGAAGCCGATCAGCTCGCTCATCGACTGGCTCAGGCCCGCGAGCATCGAGCCGGCGAGAAAGATCAGGATCGCGGCGAGGAAGACGGGCTTCCGGCCGATCATGTCGCCGAGCTTCCCGTACAGCGGCGTCGAGACCGTCGAGGCGAGCAGGTACGAGGTGACGACCCACGAGAGGTGGTTGAGCCCGCCGAGGTCGCCGACGATCGTCGGCAGCGCGGTCGAGACGATCGTCTGGTCGAGCGCGGCGAGGAACATGCCGAGCATGAGCGCGGCGAAGACCGTCCAGAGCGCGCGGCCGGTGAGGCTCATGCGGTTCGCTCGAGCTGGGCGCGGGTCAGGGGCGGCCGGGGCAGCGGGGTGGCGGCGTCGCTGCGGAGCCCATCGAGCAAGAGGCCGAGGAAGCGGCGCCAGTAGTCGGGCGCGACGGCTGCGGTGCGGTCGATGACGCGGTCGGCGGTCCAGAAGACGAGCGGGAGATCCTCGGGGGCGAAGTCAGCGCGGAGCGTCCCCTGCTCCTGCGCGCGCTGGATCAGGCGGCGAAGCAGCGGCCGCATCCGTGCCCGCATGGTCTCGGCGCGCTGGCCCTGCCGTCGCGCCGCGAGCACGTCTTTGAGCCCGCGGTTGATCGCGTGCGCCGCGAGCGCGCGCTCGAGGAATCTGCTGAAGCCGGCCCAGGCGTCTTCGGCCGCGACGGCCTCTTCGGCCGCGGCGACGAGCTCCGCGAAGGCCTCCTCGAGCACCGCGTCGAGCAGCTCCTCCTTGGTGGGGAAGTGGCGGTAGAGCGTCCCCATGCCGAGCCCGGCGTGGTGGGTAATGTCCTCGACGGGCACGTCAACGCCGTGAGCCGCAAAGAGCTCGCGAGCGCTGGCGACGAGCCGCTCCCGGTTGCGGCGCGCATCGCTGCGCAGGGTCTTGACGGCGCTCACCGTTGCAGTATGCCAAAAGCGGAGCGCTTGCTCCGGTTCCTGGTCGGTGGTGGAATCTCTTACTGCACCGCGGGTCGGTCAAGTTGGCGAAGGAGGTCGTTGGCAATTGACCGTCCCCGCTTGCGTGACTGACGGAATCTCCAACCGTCGGCGGTGATCGTGAGATTCGAGCCACTAAGCCTAAGGAAGCGCGCCCAGCCGGGAGGAACGACAGATGCGTAGATCTCAAGCCACGGCTCGCGGTAGTAGCTATGAAGAACAAGGTGGGCACCAAGCCGCCGATCCTTTGCCTCATAAATCCGGAAGTTAGGCTCTTTGCCCGCACGGACGTTGAGTCCGTAGCTCTGCGCCCAACCCGCCAATAGCTGCTTAGGGAAGTCCTCCTCGTTCGCGTTGTATTCCGACGCGCGGACGATGAACCGAGCTAGCCGATCACAGCCTTCCACGGCCGACCTCGCAGGCTCCCACTCGGGAAGGGGGAGCTTGCCGCGGGTGTCGAGGACCGGGTAGCGCACGCGGTCGGGATCGAGCTCGTCAACGAGGTCAATAAGTGCGCGCTGCACCCGGATGAGCCGCTTGTAGTCCTTTTGCCGCGCGATTGCTTCGAGTTCTGTTCGAAGCCGCGAGAACCGTTGCTGAAAAGCAGGCTTGTCGAAGCGCTGCACGAATTCGGCGTACCCAAGCGTCGTGGCTCGGGAAGACGTATCTGCCTCCTTGGGCTCCGCGATCATCAACTCGCCTAGCCCCCGCTGCTCTGTCCGGAAGACCGCGAACCTCCGGCCGCCTGCATCCGTTGCGAGTTCCGCTGCGACCTTGCCCAGCGCTTCCTGAAGCGCGCGGTTCCGCTTCCGCGTCCCAAAATCCAAAAACTGGGCCTCTTTGCGGAGGATCTCGACCCAGCCGAGGTATTGGCCCAAGAGCCAGAGAGTGCTGTGTTCGGCGTACCGCCGCATCTCGGAGTCGCCACCCATGTAAGCCTGCAGAAAGCGCTGGCGCACGATGTTGTAGATCCGGCTCTGCAGGTCGAAAGCCGCCTGGAGGAGCGGCGGGCTATAGCGCTCGCGGAGCTCTGCAGCTCTATTTCGTCGGTCGAACCTCTCCTTGACGATGGGACCCCATAAAGCACCTGCCGCGCCGGTGACGAGTCCTCCCAGAATCCCGACGAGCGCGATAACGATCTCGGTGCGAATGTCTTATCGTAACCCTCGGCTAGAGCTTGCGTTTGAGCCGAAGCGAGGGTGCACTGCTGCCCGCCGTTGCGTTCGCCGGCTCAGGCGGGCGGGATGTTCTGGTTCAGGCGGAAGAAGTTGTCGGGGTCGTACTTCCGCTTCAGCGCCCGCAGGCGGTCGTACTTCTCCGCGCCGTAGGCCTGCCGCACGCGGTCTTCGCCCTCGTCCATCAGGAAGTTCACGTACACGGTCGTGAAGTGCGGCTCGAGCGCGGCCCAGAACGAGCGCACCCACTCGCGCTCCTCGTCGAAGCCCTCCGCGGTCGCCGTCGAGGCGCCGATGTTGTACGTGAAGCCGGCCCCGCGGCCGTTGAACGCCGTCTCGTCCTCGCCCACGCGTGACACAGCGCCCCCCATCTGCCAGATCGGAAACGACGTCAGCGGCGACGAGATCCGCGAGCAGTGGTCGACGGTGATGTCGACGATCTCGTCCGTCAGCGCCGGAACGTCGCAGCTCTTGAAGTAGTACCAGCGGCCCGGCACGAAGCTCGGGTCGAACATCGACTGGTGGGTGAGGAACGGCTTCGGCGTGCAGACGTCCGCGACCGGCTTGCCGAACTCCTTCATCGGCCGGATCGCGGCCTCGCCCTCCTCGACCGAGCCGGCCCAGCAGCAGGCCACCATCACGACCGGCTTGCCGTGCATCTCCTCGGGCACGAACGGAAGCGGCGGCGCTTTCCGGTGGATGACGATGGTCATTAGCTCGTCGGGCGCGTCCGCGACCCAGTCGCGATAGAAGCGCAGCACCTCCGGCCCGTCCTCCATCGCCCACATGATCGGTCCCGCGATCACGGTCGGGCCGAGCGGCACGAGGTCGAACTCGAACTCGGTGACGATCCCGAAGTTGCCGCCCCCGCCGCGGACGCCCCAGAAGAGGTCGGCGTTCTCGTCGGCGGTCGCCTGCAGGAGCTCGCCATCGGCGGCGACCACGTCCACCCGTCGCAGGTTGTCGACCGACAGGCCGTGCTTGCGCTGGATCCAGCCGATCCCGCCGCCCAGCGTCAGCCCGGCGACGCCGGTGTGGGTGACGATCCCCGACGGCGCGGCCAGGCCGAACGCCTGCGTCTCGCGGTCGAGCTCGCCGAGCAGGACGCCGGCCTGCACGCGCGCGGTGCGCGCCTCCGGATCCACGCGGACGCCCTTCAGCTGGCCGAGGTCGACGACGAAGGCGTCGTCCGCGACGGACAGGCCCGGGAAGCTGTGCCCGCCGCTCCGAACGGCGACCGGCAGCCCGTGCTTGCGGCCGAACCGCACCGATGCCATCACGTCGGCGACGCCGGCGCAGCGCGCGATCAGCCCGGGGCGGCGGTCGATCGAGCCGTTCCAGACCTTGCGGTGCTCGTCGTAGGTCGGGTCGTCGCGGCCGACGATCTCGCCGCGGAAGCCGGCCTGGAGCTCGGCCAGCGCCGTCTCGTCGAGGGTCAGCCCTTCGGCGATCGCCGCCACGTGCCTAGTCTCTCACGACTGGGTGTCCATTTCGAGGTCGGTCGTTCGTCTCAGGCACGACCCACGAACGAGGAGGACACGATGAAGTACATGCTGCTGATCCACCAGGGCGACACTCCGACGCCGCGCGACCCGGAGGCGTGGGCACGGCTCTCCGAGGACGAGCAGAAGGCCGTCTACGCCGACTACCAGGCGATCAACCAGACCCCCGGCGTCACGCCCGGGCTTGGGCTCGACTCTCCCGAGACGGCGACCACCGTCCGCGTCGAGGACGGCAAGACGCTCACCACCGACGGGCCGTTCGTCGCCGTCAAGGAGGCGCTCGGCGGCTGGCTCGTGTACGACGCCGAAGACCTCGACGCGGCGATCGAGCTCGCGGCACGCATCCCCGCCGCCCGGCTCGGTGGTGCCGTCGAGGTGCGGCCCATCCAGGAGTGGTAGAGCAGGTCTTCCGCGACGAATGGGGCCGCGTCCTCGCGGCGCTGATCGGCTTCCTCGGTGACTTCGACCTCGCCGAGGAAGCCGCTCAGGACGCGTTCGCGATCGCCACCGCACGATGGCCACGCGAGGGCACGCCTGCGAACCCCCGCGCCTGGCTCGTCACGACGGCGCGGAACCGCGCGATCGACCGCATCCGCCGCGACCGCACGCTCGCGGCCAAGACGCGCCTGCTAGAGGTGCCCGAGGCGACGGAGGACGAGATGGACGACGAGACGACCATCCCCGACGAGCGGCTCGAGCTCCTCTTCACCTGCTGCCATCCCGCGCTTGCCCTCGACGCGCAGGTCGCGCTCACGCTGCGGACGCTCGGCGGCCTCTCGACGGAGGAGATCGCGCGCGCGTTCCTCGTGCCACAGGAGACGATGGCGAAGCGGCTCGTCCGCGCGAAGCACAAGATCAAGGCGGCCGGGATCCCGTTCCGGGTACCGCCGGCGCACCTGCTTCCCGACCGGCTCGCCGCGGTGCTCGCCGTCGTCTACCTGATCTTCAACGAGGGCTACGGCGGCCGCGGCGACCTCGCGGCGGAGGCGATCCGGCTCGGGCGCGCGCTCGCCGAGCTCATGCCCGACGAGCCCGAGGTGCACGGGCTCCTCGCGCTCATGCTGATGAACGACGCGCGGCGCGAAGCGCGTGTCGCCGACGGCGCGGTCGTCCTGCTCCGCGACCAGGACCGCTCGCTCTGGGATGCCGGCCAGATCGGGGAGGGCCGGGCCGCGCTCGACCGGGCGCTCGCGCTCGGCGGCCGCAACGTCTACGTGCTCCAGGCCGCGATCGCGTCCCTGCACGTCGAGGAGCCGCAGGATTGGCCGCAGCTCGCGGCCCTCTACGGCGAGCTCGCGTGCCGCACCGGCTCGCCGGTCGTGGAGCTCAACCATGCGGCCGCCCTTGCCGAAACGGGTGAGGTGGAACCGGCACTCGCGCTGCTCGACCGTCTCGAGCTCGACCAGTACCACTATCTGCACGCGACGCGCGCGGAGCTGCTGCGCCGGCTCGGCCGCCTCGACGAGGCCCGCGCCGCCTACGAGCGCGCGCTCGAGCTCGTCCACGCGGACCCCGAGCGGCGCTTCCTCGAGCGTCAGCTCGCCGAGTTGCGCGGCTAGGCGAAGATCGGACGGCGCAGGAGCCGGATGGTCTCCCGCGTTACGCCCGCGCTCGACACGCGCGTCGCGGTATCCGAGCCGCCGGTAGAGCTTCGCGGCCTCGTCGTTCCCTTCATCCACGCCGATCTCGAGAGTCCTCGCCCCTCGTGGCGCGGAGGCGACCAGCCGTTCCGCCTCCCGCATGAGCGCGGTCCCGATCCCGAGCCGCTGCAGCGCCGGGAGGACGCCGAAGGCCCACAGGTGGACGATGCCCTCGCCGGCCTTGCGCCGGTAGTCGATCCCGAGGCGCCCGACGGGTCGTCCGTTCACGAGCGCAAGGAGGAAGACGGCGTGCTCGCCTGCTCGCTGTCCCAGTCGAGATCGTCGAGATCGGCTGCGCGGAGCGGCCGGATCTCGACCTCGAGCGAGAGCTGGAGCTCCATGGCCTTCGGAGGCTAGAGGAAGGCCTCGGCGTAGTCCTCGAGCCGCGTCTCTCGCGCGTCCTTCCCGACGGCATGCGCGCAGCGAGCCCCATAGGAGTGCGCGTAGACGGCCGCAGCGTGAGCGGAGCGGCGCTCTTCGAGGCTGAACGGTCGACCGCGGGCACGCTCGTAGTCCTCGAAGAACGCGCAAGCTTCGGCGACCGTCGGCAAGACCGCAACGGGCAGGCGCGCTGTGTAGGTGAAGCCGGAGGCGGCGACGCCGACGTAGGTCGTCTCGTAGTCGGTGCCGAGGCTGCTCCAGTCGTAGACGACGGTTGGACGAAGGCCGCTGAAGCGGAAGTGGTTGACGGTCCAGTCGCCGTGTCCGATCACCAGCTCCCCCACGCGCGCGTCCCGCAGCGGCTTGGCCGCCCGGGCGATGTCGTCGATCCACTCCGCGCCTGCCGCGGTGGCTTCGAAGTCGAACAGGACGTTGTGGGGGATCGGCCACAGCGGCGCATCCTGCGGCTCGAAGTACGGCTCCAGTCCGGCCAGAGGCCGGAGCTTCCCCGTCAGACGAACGAGCAGCGCGAGGTGTTCCGCGACCACCCGGCGCACCGCCGGCTCGTGCGCGTCGCGGTAGCTCCCTTCGTCGAACCAGCGCTCGAGCGTCGCGCGCCCGTGCACGCCGAGCGGCTGAGGGCAGGGAAACCCATGCTCGAGGAGATGGGCCTGAACGCGCTGGACGGCCTCGAGGGAAGGCGCTTCCCGCTCCGGGTGGATCTTCAGCGCCACCCGGGAGCCGTCGCGAAGCAGTAGGCCGAAAAGCGCTCCGACGCTGACCTCGAAGGCGAAGCAGTCCACGGCGCCGGGACACGCGGCGAGAGCCAGCCGCCAGATCTCCTCCGGATCGTCGGTGCCAAGGATGGACCGCTCGACCGCCGCACCCGGCCACATCCGCTCGGCGATGAACTCGCTCACCGTTCGACGAGCCACAGCTCGGCCCCGAAGCCCTTCAGCGTCCGGACGTCCCGCTCGTGCCTCATGCCGAGCCGACGCGCGACCGCCACCGAGCGCTCGTTTCCGTGCTGAATCACGGCGGCGAGGCGGCTCAGGCCGAGGCGCGTGAAGCCGTGGTCGCGGCACGCCGCGCCTGCCTCGGTCGCGTAGCCGAGGCCCCATGCCTCGCGCGCGAGCGTCCAGCCGACCTCGACCTGCGCGTGCCTACCGGCCTCGCGGCGGGTGGTCGTCGCCCAGATGCGGGTGTCCCAGACGAGGAACCCGGAGCGGCCGACGACGGCGCCGTCGTCCTTGCGCACGACGGTGAGAAGGCCGAAGCCGTCTGCTTCGTGGCGCTCCCGCGTCGTTCGAATGTGGTCGGCAACCTCGGCGCGCGAGGCGAACGGCGGGCCGAGATACCGCGCCACCTCCGGGTCGGTGAGGATCGCCGCCCAGGCGTCGACGTCGGAGTCGTCCGGCACGCGCAGGAGCAGGCGCTCCGTCTCGATCCTCATCGCGCGTGCAGGAGCGCGCGCAGATCGCCGATCGTGTCGGCCTCCGCCGCGTCCTTGTCCGGCCGGTAGCGCTTCACGCGCGCGAAGCGGAGCGCGACTCCGCCCTTGTAGCGCGTCGAGGACTGGACGCCGTCGAGCGCGATCTCGACGACGAGCTCCGGGCGAACGAGCACCGCGATCCCGCGCCGGCCGGTCTCGCGCGCGAGGAGCTCCTTCGTCTGCCAGTCGAGCAGCTCGTCCGTCATGCCCTTGAAGGTCTTGCCCACCATCACGAACCCGCCCGTCTCGGGGTCGCGCGCGCCGAGGTGCAGGTTGGAGAGCCAGCCCTGCCGGCGGCCGTGGCCCCACTCCGCGCCGAGCACGACGAGGTCGTACGTGCGCACCGGCTTCACCTTGCGCCAGGCCTTGCCGCGCCGGCCGGCCGCGTACAGGGACGCGGCGTCCTTCACGACGACGCCCTCGTGGCCGGCGGCGAGCGCCTCGTCGAGGACGCGCTCTCCCTCCGCCGGATCGGAGGTGAGGAGCCGGGGCACCTGCAGCTCCGGCGCGATCTCCGCGAGCCGCCGGGCGCGCTCCTCGAGCGGCACGTCGATCAGGTCGTCGCCGTCGAGGTGGAGCAGGTCGAAGAGGAAGGTCGTGATCCCTTCGGGCGGGGCGCCGCTGTCGATCTGCGCCACGGTGTCCTGGAACGCCGCGGGGCCGTCGTCGCCCATCCAGATCGCCTCGCCGTCGAGCACCGCCTGCTCCACCGGGAGGCGGAGCACGGCCGCCACGGTCGCCGGCAGCGCGGGGGTGATGTCGTTGAGGTTGCGGGTGTAGACGCGCACCTCCGGGCCACGGCGGTGCATCTGGATGCGGATCCCGTCGAGCTTCCACTCCACCGAGGCGCGCTCGAAGTCCTCGACGGCGCCGGCGACCGTCTCGGCCGTCGAGGCGAGCATCGGCAGGATCGGGCGGAAGAGCTCGAAGCCGACGGCGCGCAACCCTTCCTCGCCGCCCGCGAGCGCGATCTCGGCCGTGCGCGGCAGGTCGCCCGTCAGCATCAGCGCGCGCCGCGCGGCCTCGGGCGCGACTCCCGCCGCCTTCGCGACCGCCTCGACGACGAGGGCGGCCAGCGCGCCTTGCCGCAGCTCGCCGGTGAAGAGGCGCTTCACGAAGTCGGTTTCCGCCGCGGTCGCTCGGCCGACCAGGTCGGCGAGGAGCGCCTTCCGCCTCGTGCCCGAGCCGCTGCCGGTCGCGTGCTGGATCTCGGTGACGACGGCGTCGAGGTCGTGGATCGTGAGCGACGGCGTCGCCGCCGGCACTTGCTCGTCGACCCCGTAGACCGCCGCGAAGCCGACGCCGATTCGACCCTGCCGCGGCAGGCCCGAGACGAGCCCCGCGGCGATTGGTACCTCGCCGGGCTCGAGCCTCCGCAGGAGGTCGGCGAGGACCGCGATCTTCCGGGAACGGGAGCTCGTGGCCGCGACGTCGTTCGAGGCGGCGACGAGATCGGCGAGTAGGGTCATCGCGCCAATGATCGTCGAGACGCCGCACGGGCCCGCGAGGGTGCATCTGCATCCCGCCGACGAAGCGCGCGCCGCGCTCCTCCTCGGACACGGCGCGGGCGGCGGCGTGACGGGGCCCGATCTCGTCGCGACGACCGAGGCGGCGCTCGCGGAGCGGATCTCGGTCGCGCTCGTCGAGCAGCCGTACCGCGTCGCCGGACGGCGGTCGCCGGCTCCCGCGCGGCAGCTGGACGCTGCGTGGCTCGCCGTCGCCGAGCACCTCGCCTTCGACCTGCCGCTCGTCGCCGGCGGCCGCTCTCTCGGCGCGCGCGTCGCCTGCCGGACCGCCGCCGAGACGGGAGCGGTCGCGGTCCTCTGCCTCGCGTTCCCGCTCCACCCGCCGGGCCGACCCGAAAGGAGCCGGCTCCCCGAGCTCGAGGCGGTGCCCGTTCCGGTGCTCGTGGTCCAGGGCGAGCGCGACCCGTTCGGCATGCCGCCCGAAGGCCCCGGCCGGACGGTCGTGCGTGTGCCGGGCGACCACGCGCTGAAGTCCGACCTCGCCGCGGTCACGGAGGCGGTCCGAGCGTGGCTTCAGAGGGTCGCGAGCAGCCTGCGGAGCTGAGCGGCCAGGTACGGCTCGCTGGCCGGACGCGCGTCCACCGTCAAGAAGTCGCGCAAGCGCCTCACCTGCAGCGCGTAGGCGAAGATGCCGACCGGAACGGCGACCCGCAGCGCCGCGCGCAGCCGTTCCTCGGATTCGACGGCCGCCCAGGCCGCGAGGTACGCGGCGCAGAGCGGCTCCGGGTCGAGACCCCGGTCGCCGGCGTCGCGAAGCGGCTTGACCAGCGACCAGAGCGGGTGCGCCACGCTCGAGTCGCCCCAGTCGAAGATCGCCACGCGCCCGTCGCGGACGAAGACGTTGCCGTCGTGCAGGTCGTCATGCTGGATGGAGTCCGGCAGGCCGAACGCCTCGAGTTCCGCGCAGAGCTCGCCGAAGCGCGGCGCGAGGGCGCGCAGGCGGGCGGCCTCCTCGCGCTCGAGCCCGTCGTCGTCTTCGAAAAACGGCTCGTAGGCAGCAGCGACGATCGGCAGGCGCACGTCGGGCACCCCGAGCGCGAGGAACTCATCGATGTGCGCAACCTCGTCGCGCTGGAGCTCGCCGTAGAGCTCGAGCGCCCGGACGAACGTCGGGACGTCGCCGCTCTCGCGGAGCCGCAAACCCCCGTCCCGCAGCAGAAGCCAGGCCCGATCCGGGTCGGCTGCGACGACCTCCGGCACGCGGTCCGGCCACCGCGCCGCGAGGGCGACGGTCAGCGCCGGCTCGAAGGCCTGCACCGGCGCGCACTGCTTCAGGTACAGATCCTCGTCGGCCGTCGGGACGCGCAGCACCCGCGACCACGGCCGGTCGTGCACCACCTCGACCGGCGCGGTCGGCTCGACTCCGAACCGCGCCAGCCAGTCCTGGACGTCTACGCGGCTGCCGCGGCCCGTTCCAGCGCCTCGATGTCGATCTTCCCCATCTCCAGCATGGCGGCCATGACGCGCTGCGACTTCTCGCGATCCGGATCCTCGAGCAGCTCGGGCAGCCGGGTCGGGACGATCTGCCACGACAGGCCGAACTTGTCCTTGAGCCAGCCGCACGGGCCTTCCTCACCGCCCTCGGAGAGCTTGCTCCAGTACATGTCGACCTCGTCCTGGCTCTCGCACATGACCTGGAACGAGATCGCCTCGCTGAACGAGAACTGGGGCCCGCCGTTCAGGGCGACGAACTTCCGGCCGTCGAGCTCGAAGCTCACCGTCATGACCGCCCCTTCCGGCCGCGGCCCTGCCGAGCCGTAACGGGCGACGTCGGTGATCCTCGAGCTCGGGAAAATCGAGGTGTAGAACTTCGCGGCGTCCTCGCCTTCGGTGTCGAACCACAGGCAGGGAATGATCTCGCGCACTCAAGTCCCCTTTCTCGTCGTGGTGGTCTTGAGACTGCCGCATGCGCGAAAAGTCATCGCCCGGCGCTACTGCTCGTAGCCCTGCCATCGTCACCTCCTGACGAGCTCCTCGTACCCGGGGTGCTGCTCGACATAGTGGGCGATGAACGAGCAGAGCGGAACGATCGCGAGGCCCTGCCGGCGCGCGTCCTCCAACGCCGCGGCGGCGAGCCGGCTGCCGAAGCCGCGGCCCTCGCACGACTCGTCCACCTCGGTGTGCGTGAACGCGATGCGGTTGTCCCGGCGCTGGTAGGCGGCCAGGCCGATCAGATGCCCGTCGAGCCGGAGCTCGTAGCGGCTCTTCTCCGGCACGTCGACGACCTCGGCGTCGGCCGGTGTCCCTTCCGGGGTCTCGAGCTCGCCGGTGCCGCGGAAGTACTCGATTAGCTGGCCCGGGGCGTCCGACTCGCGGGCGTCGCGGTGGTCGGCGAAGCGGCGCCGGTGCGCGGCCTCGAATCGCCACGGGTCGCGCTCGCGCAGGTGCGCGAAGATCGCGCGGGTGCCGCGGTAGAAGCTGCCGTCCTCGGTCTCGAGCACCGGGATCCGGCCGGTGGCCGCGACCTCCTGCAGCTCGGCCCGCTCGCTCGGCCACGGCTCGACCTGGCGTGCGACGAAGTCGAGACCGAGCTCCGTCAGCACCTCGCGCACCGCCGAGGAGAACGGACACCACTCCGTCTGGTAGAGCGTCAGCATGCTACGGAGCGTCCGCGCCGTGCTCGATCCGGTAGACGATCGGCTCGGCCCACTCGCCGAACGTGCGCATCTGCGCCGCCGCACGCTCGACGTCGTACTCGGTCCGGCGCAGCTCGAGCTCGCCGTCCTCGTAGAGTGCCCACGCCGCGCGCGGGTCGCCGTCTAGCGGCATGCCGACGCTGCCGGGGTTCACGAGCAGCGTCTCGTCCGGCCCCGGCCGCCGGAACTGCACATGGCTGTGCCCGAAGAGGATCGTCCGTCCCGCCTCGCCGGCGAGCAGCCGCTCTTCGCCGTCCTCGGGCTCGGGCGCGAAGCTGTCCACGTCGGAGAGCGGCGAGCCGTGGCAGACGAGGATGCCCTCGAGCTCGTCCTGCTCCGGGAGTCCGTGCAGCCGCCGCACGAGCTCGGCGCCGAGCGCCTCGCGCGCCGCCGCGACCGCGGCCGTGACGATCGGCCGGTCCACCTCGGGCTCCTCCCGCAGCCAGCGGTCGACGTTCCCGCGAATCCGCACGACCGCCGGCACGGCCTCGAGCCGTTCGGCGGTCTTGCGCGGCCACGGCCCGAAGGTGGCGTAGTCGCCGCCGAGCACGTACGCGGTCACCCCCTCCCGCTCCGCCTCGGCGATCACCGTCTCGAGCGCCTCGAGGTTGCCGTGAACGTCGTAGAGGAGCGCGGTGGGCACGGCCTACGCGGGCGCCTTCCCGAGCACGCTGTCGAGCCAGCTGTCGATCGCCGCCGCGGCCTCCTCCCAGCCCTCGCCGATCATGAACAGGTGCGGCCGGCCCTCGAGCTCGAGGTAGTCGGTCTTCGCCGGTGAGCGCTCGTAGCGCTTGAACTGCGCCTTCGAGAGCGAGGCCGGCACGGTCTGGTCGTTCTCGGCGCCGACGATGAGCAGCGGCGCCCGGTCCGCGTTCTTGAAGTGCACCTCGGTCGGCGGGTGGAGGCGGAAGTTCGCGAAGCCGGCCTCGTAGAAGATCCGGCCGGTCTCCGGGACGGCGTAGCGCTCGTAGGCCGCCGCCGCGTCTTCGGGCGAGAAAGTGTTCACGAAGCTGTACGTGAACTCCTCGGGGGTGAGCGTCACGACGCCCTGCCGCTTCGACGGGTGGGCGAGCGCGGGCGACGCCGACCGGAGCGTGGCGAGCGGCAGTCTCAGGATGCCCTTCGGCGGCGCCGGGCTCATGGCGACGCCGGCCCGTCCGTGCCCGCGGTCGAGGAGGAGCTCGACGATCAGGCCGCCGTACGAGTGGCCCATCAGCACGGGCGGCCGGTCGAGCGCGCGAACCTCGTCCTCGTAGTAGCGGATGAGCTCGTCCAAGCCGAGGCCCGCGAGCTCGTCCGCGGACTCGCGCAGCTCCTCGACGTCGCCGTGCTTACGCGGCCACTGCGGGACCCGGACGTCGAAGCCGCGCTTGCCGAACCAGTCGGCGAAGTTCTCCCAGCTCCGCGCCGAGAGCCATGCGCCGTGGATCAGGATCATCGGGATCATGACGCCCTCCACAGTACGCGCGACAGCGCCGTATCGTGCGAGGTCGTGAGCGACCGCCCGACGATCCGCCAGGTCGCCGAGCGTGCCGGCGTCTCGATCGCGACCGCCTCGCGCGCGCTCAACGACCGGGGTGACGTGAGCGCCGAGACGCGCGAGCGCGTCCGCAAGGCCGCGACCTCGCTCGCCTACAGCGTCGACCGCTCGGCGCGCGCGCTCGTTACCCAGCAGACACGGCTCGTGGCGACGGTGGTCGGAGACAACGCGGGCCATCGCGACCTGTCGCTGATCTTCTTCGGGAAGGTGCTCGGCGCGGTGTCGCACCGGCTGGCGCAGGCGGGCTTCGAGGCCGTGCTGCTCCAGCCGCTCGACGTCGATCCGCAGCAGCGGTTCGACGCGGCCGTCCTGATCGGCGTGGACGACGACGATGCGCTGGTCGCGGAGCTCGCGCGGCGCGACGTGCCGCTCGTCGGCGTCGACGTCAGGTGCTCCGGCGCCCGCACCGCGTACGTCGGCTCCGACCACGCCGAGGGCGTCCGCCTCGCGCTCGCGCACCTGTACGGGCTCGGCCACCGGCGGATCGCGCACGTCGCGGGGGCTCAGAACACCGTCGCCGGCGCCGAGCGGCTTGCGGCGTTTCGAGAGGAGACGGAGCGGCTCGGCCTTTCGGACGAGTACGTGCGCCAGGGCGACTTCTCGTCCGCGTCGGGCTACCGCGAGGCGTGCGCGCTCCTGGCGCTGCCGGAGCGGCCGACGGCGATCGTCGCCGCGTCGGACCTGATGGCGCTCGCCGCGCTCCAGGCGATCCGGGAGGTCGCCCTCGAGCCAGGCCGCGACGTCGCGGTCGTCGGCTTCGACGACCTCGAGGCGGCGGCGCTCGCGTACCCGCCCCTGACGACGATCCGCCAGGACCGCCGCGAGCTGGGCACGCTCGCCGCAACGCGGGCGATCGAGCTGATCGAGCATCCCGACGCCGCACCCCGGACGACGGTTCTTCCCGTGGAGCTCGTCGTTCGCGCGTCGACGGCTTCCTAGATAGGGTCTCCCGTCTCCCCGAACCTGGAGGATCCCACGATGAGCATCGTTGTCCGCTTCACAGGCGCGCCGACTGTGACCAAGGAGAAGTACGACGCGACCATCCCTCGTGTCGAGTCTTCGGGCGAGTGGCCGCCGGACGGGCTCGAGTTCCACGTCGCGTTCGGTTCAGACGGGAACTTCCGGGCCAGCGAGATCTGGGACTCGCAGGAGCAGTTCGAGGCATTCGGCGAGCGCCTCATGCCGATCCTGGCCGACGCCGGGATCGAGCTTGCTGGCGAGCCGGAGATATTCGAGGTGCACAACATCATCAAGCGTTAAGCGCTCCCTCGCTTCGCCAAGCCGGCTTACTGAACGGGCAAGATCGAGCCGAGGACGCCGCGGATGTCGACCTCGGTCGCGCCGTGCCAGCGGTGCGGGCCGGCGGCGTAGAAGAGCGTCGTGCGCGGGCCGCCCGCGCCGCCGACGCCGAAGGCGATGCCCCACACCCCGGGCGCCCGCACGGGGAGCCGGCCGCGGAACGACCAGCCGCGGTCGCGGCGCTCGTAGACGTTGATCCGCCCGCTGCCGAAGTTCGCGACGACGAGGTCGCCCCCGAAGCGGCCGAAGCCCTCGGGCGCCAGCGCAACGCCCCACGGCTCGTCGAGCTCACTCGAGCGCCCGACCCGCGCGACGAGCCGGCCGTCGAGGTCGAACTCGTCGACGTAGCCGCCGGTGGGCGCGTCGTTGCCGTTCACGGGCGCGCGCCACGCGTACGTGACGAAGACGTGGCCGCCGAGCGCGGCGATCCCGAAGGGCGCGTACCACTCCGGGATCGCAGGATCGTGGAAGGCGCCAGGCCGAAGCACCCGCCGCCAGTGGGAGTCGAAGACGAGCACGCGGTCGTTGTGGAAGTCGGTCGCATAGAGCCGGCCGCGGGCGAGCGCGAGCCCGCGGAAGACCGCGCCCAACCCGCTTGCGTCCACCGCGACCTCCGCCTCGGTCGACCACCCCTCCGGCACCGTCGGCGACCAGCCCCGGATCATCCCGTCCTCGCAGGCGTAGATGAACCGGGCCGGCGCCGCGACGCCGCCGCCGCGCACCACGAAGCCCCGGCCGCCGTTGAAGACGACGCCGGTCGGCCCGCCGGGCACCGAGACCCGGAGCGCCTGCTTGCGGCCGTCGGCGTGGTAGACCGTGCTCGAGCTCCGCGCCTCGTTCGCGATCCACCACGCGCCGCCCGGCTTCGCCGCCAGACCCCACGGGTTCACGAGCTGCGGGTCGGCCCGATCCGAGACGAGGACGCGCACCACGAAGCGGTCGGGCCGCGCGCTCGCCGCCGATCCGGCGACGGCCAGCGCCGCGAGGACGACGGCGATCGCGCCGGCTCTCACCCTCAGCGAGTCGCGGCCGGTGACGGGCGCGGCGCCCCGCGCCGGCTCGCGATGAAGTCGCGGTACCAGTAGAAGCTGTCCTTCGGCACGCGCTCGAGCGTCGGGTAGTCGACGTAGACGATCCCGAACCGCTTCGCGTAGCCGTACGCCCACTCGAAGTTGTCGAGCAGGCTCCACACGAAGTAGCCGCCGATCGGCGCGCCGTCCGCGGCCGCCCGCAGGACGGCGCCGATGTGCGACTCGAGGTACGCCGTCCGCTCCGGGTCGTGCACCCGGCCGTCGTGAGTGCGCACGTCCCCGAAGGCGGCGCCGTTCTCGGTGACGTAGATCACCGGCGGCGCGTACTCCTCCGCGACGCGCACGAGCAGGCGGTGGAGGCCGTCGGGGTAGACCTCCCAGCCCATGTCGGTGTGCTCGGCCTCCGGGTCGCGCACCATCTGCGGCCCGTCCGCGCCCGCGCCGACGACGAAGCGGAAGTAGTTGTTGATGCCGAGGAAGTCGAGCGGCGCCGCGATCGCCTCCAGATCGCCGTCCTGCACGAAAGGCGCGACGACCTCGTTCCGCTCCAGCAGGTCGGCGGGATAGGCGCCGCGGAAGATCGGGTCGAGGAACCAGCGGTTCCCCTCGCCGTCGACACGCCAGGCCGCAGCCTCGTCCTCGGGCGAGTTCGTCGCCGGATATGAGTGCGCCAGGTTGAGCGTGATCCCGACGTGCGCGCCCGGGGCGGCGCGCCGGATAGCCTCGGCTGCCCAGCCGTGCGAGACCAGAAGGTGGTGCGCGGCGGCGACCGCGTCGGTCTCGCACGTGCGGCCAGGCGCGTGGTGGCCCCACGCGTGCCCGATCCACGCGCAGACCCACGGCTCGTTGTGCGTGATCCAGTGCCGGACGCGGTCGCCGAGCCGAGCGGCGACGACCTCCGCGTACTCGACGAACGCCTCCGCCGTCCCGCGCGCCGGCCATCCGCCCGCGTCCTCGAGCGCCTGCGGCGTGTCCCAGTGGAAGAGCGTCGCGAACGGCTCGATCCCGTGCGCGAGCAGCTCGTCGACGAGCCGGTCGTAGAAGTCGAGCCCGGCGGCGTTGACCCGGCCGCGCCCTTCCGGGAGGACGCGCGGCCACGCGATCGAGAAGCGGAAGGCGTCGAGCCGGAGCTCGCGCATGAGGGCTACGTCCTCGCGGTAGCGGTGGTAGAAGTCGCACGCGACCTCGCCGGTGTCGCCGTTCCGAACCTTGCCGGGGGTGGCGGCGAAGCGGTCCCAGACGCTCTCTCCCCGCCCGTCCTCGCGCGCGGCGCCCTCGATCTGGTACGAGGCCGTGGCGGCGCCCCAGAGGAAGTCGGGCGGAAGAGAGCCGTTGGAGGTTTGCATCGCGTCCTTTCAGGTCGAGGGGGCAGGGGCGGTGACGTGGCAGCGCGCGGACTGGCCCGGCCGCGCCTCGACGAGCTGCGGCGTCACCCGCGAGCAGACGTCGATCGCGAGCGGGCAGCGCGAGACGAAGCGGCAGCCCTCGGGCGGGTCGACCGCGGCCGAGGCGAGGCCCTTGCGCGCCTCGATCCGCTCGGCGTCGCGCTTCGCCGGGTCGGGCACGGCGGCGAGGAGGAGGCGCGTGTACGGGTGCAGCGGCTCCGCGAGCACCTCCTCCACCGGCCCGTGCTCGACGATCTGGCCGGCGTACATGACGAGGATCTCGTCGGCGACGTAGCGCGCGCTCGCGAGGTCGTGCGTGACGTAGAGGAACGCGATCCCGCGCTCCTCCTTGAGCCGCACCATCAGGTTCAGGATCCCGATCCGGATCGAGACGTCGAGCATGCTCGTCGGCTCGTCGGCGAGCACGACCTTCGGCTCGACCGCGAGCGCGCGGGCGATCGCGACTCGCTGCCGCTGGCCGCCGGAGAGCTCGTGCGGGAACTTCGTCGCGATCTCCTCGGGTGGGACGAGCCCGACCGTGCGGAGCAGCTCGTGGGCCCGCTCCTCGACCTGCGCGGACGGCACGATCCGGTGGATGCGGAGCGGCCGCTCGACGTGGTGGCGAACCGTCTTCACCGGGTTCAGCGAGCCGAACGGGTCCTGGAAGATGATCTGCACCTGCGAGCGGTAGCGCAGGACGTCGCGCCGCCGGCGCACGCGCGAGACGTCGTCGCCGTCGAAGAGGACGGCGCCCGAGGTCGGGTCGTAGAGCCGCGCGAGGAGGCGCGCCACCGTCGTCTTGCCGCTCCCGCTCTCGCCGACGAGCGCCGTGATCGTGCCCGGCCGGAGCGCGAAGGAGACGTCCTCGACGGCGTGCACCTGTGACCGGCGGAGCGCCCCGCCGATCGGGAAGCGCTTCGTGAGGTCCCTGACCTCGAGCGCGCTCACGCCGTCACCTCCTCCTCCTCCTCCTCCTCGACGAGGTGGCAGGCGACCCGGTGGCCGGGCGCGACCTCGCGCAGCACGGGCCGCTCCGTCGTCTGCCGCACGTAGAGCTCCGGCCGCTCGGGCCCGCAGTGGGGGCAGCGCGGATGGAAGCGGCAGCCGCTCGGCGGGTCGCGCAGGTCGGGCGGCGAGCCGGGGATCCCGGTCAGCCGCTCGAGCGGGCCCGAGAGCGGCGGGAACGACTGGAGCAGCCGCTGCGTGTAGGGATGCCGCGGGTTGGTGGCGAGCCGCTCGGCCGGCGCCGTCTCGACGAGCTCGCCCGCGTACATGATCGCGATCCGGTCCGCGAACTCGAGGAGCAGCGACAGGTCGTGCGTGATGAAGAGGACGGCGAAGCCGAAGTCGCGCCGCAGGACCTCGACCTGCTGGAGGATCTCCCGCTGCACGACGACGTCGAGCGCCGTCGTCGGCTCGTCCATGATCACGAGGTCGGGGTTGAGCGAGAGCGCCATCGCGATGATCACGCGCTGGCGCATCCCGCCCGAGAGCTCGTGCGGGTAGGCGCGCACGCGGCGCCGGTCGATGCCGACGAGATCGAGCAGCTCGCCGGCGCGGACGAGCGCGCGGCGGCGGTCGATGCGCTCGTGCGCGCGCATCGCGTCGACGAACTGGTCGCCCACCCGCATCACCGGGTTCAGCGCGTTCATCGCGCTCTGCATGACCATCGAGACGTTGCGCCAGCGGAAGCGACGGAGCTCCTCCGGCTTCTTGTCGACGAGGTCCTCGCCTCGGTAGAGGACGCTGCCGCCGACGATCCGCGCCGGCGGGCGCAGGATCTGGAGCACCGCGTTCGCGACGGTGGTCTTGCCGCAGCCCGACTCGCCGGCGAGCCCGACGACCTCGCCCTCGCCGATCGCGAGGTCGACGCCGTCGACGGCACGGACGCGACCGTACTCGACCGCGAGCTGTCGCAGCTCGAGGAGCGTCCGCTCCGCCGCCGTCCGCTCCACGACGGGCTCCTCCGCGAGCGCGGTCACGCGGTTCCCTCCGCGCGCGCCACGAAGCGGCCGCCGACGAGCGCCGCGAGCAGCCGCCGCCGCTCCGGCCGTTCGGTGCGCAGGCGCGGGTTCGAGACCTCGTCGATCCCGGCGAGGAGGAGGACGAGCCCGAGCACGGTGAACGCGAGCGCGGCGCCCGGGAAGAAGAACGGCCACCACTCGCCCTGGAGCACGGTCGAGTTCACCTGCGCCCAGTAGAGCGTCACGCCCCAGCTCGTCTTCGACATGTCGCCGAGGCCGAGGAACTCGAGCCCCGCGTCGGTGAGGAGCGCGATGTAGAAGACGAGGACGAACGCCGCGACGATCCGGCTGATCATGTTCGGCATCAGCTCTCCGAACACGATGCGCGGCGTCGACTCCCCGGAGGCCTTCGCGGCGAGGATGAAGTCGCGCCTGGACAGCGACAGCGCCTGCCCGCGGAGGATGCGAGCCTCGAATGCCCACAGGACGAGCGCGAGGACGACCGCCATCGTCACGAGGCCGCGGCTCTTCAGGTAGCCGGAGACGACGACGAGGAGCGGGATCGGCGGGATGGTGAGGAAGACGTTCGTCAGGAAGTTGACGCCCTCGTCGACGAGCCCGCCGCAGTAGGCGGCGGTGATCCCGAGGATCGCGGCGAGTCCGGTCGCGATCAGGCCCGCGAGCGCCCCGAGCATCAGCGACCGGCGGGCGCCGAGCACGACCTGCGAGAAGATGTCGCTCCCCTGGTCGGTCGTCCCGAAGAGGTGGTGCCACGACGGCGCCTGCCGCGCGGCGAGGAGGTTGAAGTCGTTCGGGTTGGCGACCGAGATGAGCGGCGCGATCAGCGCGATGAGGATCACGAACCCGACCATGCAGAGGCCGGTGCGCGACTTCCGGTTGCGGAGGAGGAGCGCGAGCCAGCCGGGGACGCGGAGGCGCCCGCGGACGGCGCGGCGCGGCGGGGCGGCGAGCGGCAGTTCGATGGTCGGATCGAGCTGCGACATCAGCCGGTCCGCAAGCGCGGGTCGAGGACGAAGTTGAGGAGGTCCATGAGCAGGTTGGCGAGGATCACGCAGACCGAGAGCACGACGAGGAGCGCCTGCGCGAGCGCGTAGTCGTTCCCGAGCACGGCCTGCTGGAGCGTGTAGCCGGCGCCCGGGTAGCTGAAGATGAACTCGACGAAGACGAGGCCGCCGACCGCGCTCGCGAAGAGCGCGGCGAAGCCGTTGAGCGGCGGCAGGATCGCGTTCCGGCCGGCGTAGCGCGTCATCACGCGGCGGTCGCGGAGGCCCTTCGCGTGCGCCATCGTCACGTAGTCCTCGCCGATCGTCGTGACCATCACGGTGCGCATGTTCAGCACCCAGCCGCCGGCGTAGGCGAGCACGACGACGAGGATCGGGAGCTCCGCGTGGCGGAGCGCGCTGGAGAGGAACGTCCAGTTGAAGCCGGGGACGATGCCGCTGTCGTAGGCGTGCTGGATCGGGAACCAGTGCAGCTTCAGACCGAAGAAGTAGAGCCCGAGCAGCGCCGTGAAGAAGGCCGGGAAGGCGCTCAGCACCATCAACACGGGCACGAAGACGCTGTCCACCGCGCCGCCGCGGCGCCAGGCCGCCACCATCCCGATCCCCGTGCCGAGGAGGAACGCGAGCAGGAAGGCGACGCCGACGAGGAACATCGAGTACGGCAGCGTCCGGCCGACGACCTCCGACACCGGCGTCGGGTAGTTCGACGTCGAGATGCCGAAGTCGAAGTGCGCGATCCGTCCCAGGTAGGTGACGTAGTCGGCCCAGATCGAGTGGTTGCCGCCGCCAAGGAGCGCCTGGTAGGTCTGGACGATTCCCGGGTTCGCCGAGAGCTGCGAGGGCGTGAGGTGCTGGAGCAGGCCGGCAAGCGGGCTTCCGGGCATGAGCCGCGGGAGCAGGAAGTTGATCGTCAGCGCGACCCAGATCGCGAAGACGTAGAAGGCGAGGCGACGGGCGAACCAGCGCATATGGGTCTCCGAGGGTAGACCGGCGGGCGGGCGAGGGGAACCCCGCCCGCCGGGTTGACGTCTCTACCCTGGGGTCACGGACCCGCCTTGCCGCCGGGGCAGATGCGGGTGAAGGACAGGATGTTGTCGGGGAACGTCGTGAAGATCGGGTCGCCGTAGAAGTTCTTCGGCGAGTCGAAGCAGTGGAAGTACCGCGTGCTGTACGTCGACCAGCGCGGGCCGATAAACAAGGGGACGATCGGCAGCTGCTGGAGGAAGATCTTCTCGAGCTGCGTCGCGATCGTCCGCTGCTTCGCCGGGTTCAGCGTCACCTTCCACTTGTTCAGCAGCTTGGTGGCGCCCGCGTGCGCGAAGTGCTCCCAGTTCCCGGTCGCCGTCGCGTCCTGCCCCGACGGGATGTACGCGTTCTGCGACAGGTTCGCGTAGAAGTAGCCGTACGGCGAGCCCTGCGAGCCGCCCTGCCAGAGCAGCGTCGGGAACTTCCCTGCGAAGGCATTTGGAGACCAGGCGCCCCAGTCGGGCTCGAGCGCGACGTTCGAGTTGATCCCGATCGAGCGCAGGTTGCGCGTGATGATCTGGTTCGACGCGACCCAGTCCGACCAGCCCGAGATCACGTGGATGTCGAGCTTGACGTCGTTGCCCTTCGGGTCGACCAGCTTGCTGCCCTTGTACTTGAACCCGGCGCCGGTGAGGAGCTTCTTCGCCGCGGACGGGTTGAAGGTCGCCATCTGCTTGGCCAGCTTCTTCACCGCGGGGTCCGTCACCCACTGGGGGAAGAGGCCGTGCAGCCCGAGCGCGTCGGTCGGCGGCGCGTAGCCGTACTCACCGAGCTTCGACACCGTCTTGCGGTCGATCGCCAGGCTGAGCGCCTTGCGGAACGCGGTGATCGAGTACGGGTACTTCGTCGTGTCGAGAATGAGCGAGACCGGGTACGCGGTGGTCGCGTAGAAGGCGTGGAAGTGCTTCTTGTCCTTCGCGACGTACGCCTTCTCGACGTTCGGGACGAAGTTGTGCGTCCAGTCGACCTGGCCGCTCTGGATCAGCGCGAGCGCGGCGTCGTTCGAGGCCGCCTGCACGTACTCGAGGCACCTGATCTTCGGCGCGCCCTTGCGCCAGTAGCTCGGGTTCTTGCCGAAGACGTAGTCCTGCGTCGTGAACCGCGTGATCCGGTTGAACGGCCCCGAGCCGACCGGGCGCGAGTTTGTGTAGTTCGACGGGTCCTTCACCTTCGACCATACGTGCTTCGGGACGACGAACTGGCGGTTCAGCGTCGACGAGATGAACTGCGAGTCGGGCGTCTTCAGGTTGATGACGACCCTCGCGGCGCCCCTCGCCCGCACCGAGGCGATGTTGTTGTCCGCGCCCGTGAGGCCGACGCGATCCATGATCTTGTCCTGCCGGCCGGCGGTGAGGCTGTAGACGACGTCGGTCGCCGTCAGCGCCTTGCCATCCGACCACTTCGCGCCCCGGACGATGTTCAGGGTGAGCGTCCGGTTCCCCCTGCTCCACTTCCAGCTCCGGGCGAGCCACGGCACCGGCTTGAGGCCGCCCTCGGGGGTGACGATCAGGGGCTCGTAGAAGGCGCCCTGCACGAACGAGCCGCTCGGGAGGCCGGTCGCGGTGTACGGGTTGAAGTTCCGCGTGAAGGCGGGATCGCCCGAGCCCGTCATGACGAGGCAGCGGTGGGCTGCCGTGGCTGAGCTGGCTGAGCTGCCCTCGTAGACAGCCGCGGGCGCGGCCCCGGCGACGAGCATCGCGGGAACGGCGCACCCGGCTGCGACAGCGGCGGTGAGCCAGCGAGAGGGACGGAATCGCATCGACGGTCCTTTCGGTTGCCGAAAACGTTTCCGGAACAGTTACACAGCATCCATGGCCGAGTCAAGCCCGTAGGAGTCGAAGTTCACGAAAAGATTTCCCGTAACGTTCCGGAACGTGCTTCAATGGCGGGATGGCGCAGCCAGCCCACCGCGTCACGATCCGTGAGGTCGCCGAACGCGCCGGCGTCTCGATCGCGACCGTCTCGCGCGTCCTGAACGGCCGCGGCGACGTTTCGGACGAGACGCGCGAGCTCGTCAGCCGCATCATCCGCGAGAACGGCTACAGCGCGAACCGGAGCGCGCGAGGGCTGTCGGCCGGGCGCACCGGGCTCGCCGGCGTCCTCGTCCCGCTCGTCTTCCCGGCGTACTTCGCGGGCATCCTCGCCGGCGCGGCCGAGGCGCTCGCGGAGCAGGGCCTCCAGATCGTCCTCTCGCCCACCGGCGGGGAGCACGCGCGCGAGGTCTCGCTGCTCGACCGGCTGCACGGCCTCACCGACGGGGCGCTCATCATCCTCCCCGAGGAGTCCAACGAGGAGCTGGCGCGGCTGCTCGACACCGGCTACCGCTTCGTCGTCGTCGATCCGCTGATGCCGCTCGACGACCGGATCCCGTCCGTGTCGGCCGCGCACACGTCGGGCGCCGACCAGGCGATGCGGCACCTGCTCGAGCTCGGCCACCGGCGGATCGCGCAGATCACCGGCCCGCGCGGCTGGGTCGCGACCGAGGACCGCCGGCGCGGCTACCGTGCGGCGCTCGCGGCGGCGGGGATCCTGCCGGATCCCGCGCTGGAGCAGGAATCCGTGCCGGAGGTCGACCCCGGGCGAGCCGCCGCCGAGCTGCTCCTCGACCTCTCCGAGCCGCCGACGGCGATCTTCGCGTTCAACGACAACATCGCCATCGGCGCGATCCAGGCGGCGCGGGCCCGCGGCCTGCGGGTCCCCGAGGATCTCTCGGTCGTCGGCTTCGACGACGTCGAGAACGCGACGATCGTGACACCCGCGCTGACGACGGTGCGCCAGCCGCTCGCCGAGATGGGCCGGACGGCCGTGAGCCTGCTCGTCCGCCTCCTGGAGCGGCAGCGCTTCGAGACGCTCCACCTCGAGCTCGCGACGCGCCTCGTCGTCCGCGACTCGACCGCGCCGCCGCGCGGCTGAGCGGAATCACACGCCGTTGCTCATGATCTGGCGCTCGAGGCGCTGGGCGAGGTCGCGCGTCAGCTCCCGCCGTTTCTTCTCGTTGACCCGGCGGGCGATGGCGAAGGGGTCGGGCGCCTCCTCGTACCGCTCGGTTGCCGTAACCCGCTCCTCGTCGAGGGGATGACCGGCGGCGAAGACCCGCCCGCCGGCGGCGTCGTACTCGGCGACGGTCGCGGTGGCGGTGGCGAAGCATCCGCAGGCGCACATCCAGGCGAAGGCGTGACTCTCCTCGCCGACGTCGAAGCGCTCGGCAAGAGCCCGGATCTCCTGGTTCACCAGCCGTGCAAGCGCGACCCGCTCCATGAGCGAAGCTTCACACGGTCGGCCGCCTCGTACAACCCAGCTCGCCGTTGCTCGCTGCGCTGGAAGCCGTAGCCGCGCTCACCTGTAGGTGAGGAGCACGACGCCGTCGCCGACGGTCTTCGAGTCGACGAGCTGCAGGCGCTTCTTGTCGCTCGTCTCGCCGAAGAGGCGTTTGCCGGCGCCGAGAACGACCGGGAAGACCATCAGCCGCAGCTCGTCGACGAGGCCGCGCTCCAGCAGGCCCTGCACGAGCTGCGCACTGCCGTGGACGACGACGTCGCCGTCGTGGCGCGCCTTCACCTGCTCGACCTCGTCGGCCAGGTCGCCGCGGAGCACGGTCGAGTTCTCCCACTCCGGCTCGTCGAGGGTCGACGAGACGACGTACTTGGGCATCTGGTTGAACTTGTCCGCGAACTCGCCCTCGCGAGACGGCCAGGCCGCGGCGAAGCCCTCGTAGGTCACGCGCCCGAGCAGCAGCGCGTCCGAGGCCATCGTCTCGTCGAGCTTGAACCGGTCGCCCTCCTCCCCGCGCGGGATCTCGAACGTCCAGCCGCCGTACTTGAAGCCCTCCGCCCCGCCCGGGTCCTCCATCACGCCGTCCAGCGAGACGAACTCAGTGACGACGATCTTTCCCATGCCTGCTCCTTTCGTCGCTCGTTCGCCTGTAGTGACCGGCCGACACGCCCGAACTCATCGCTGAGCCCGCCTCACGGCCGCGGGCGAGGCGGCGAGTCGATGCAAACGACGCGCGCCGGCTCGTCGCCGAGCACCTCATAGCTATGCGCCGTGCCCGCGGGAGTGACGATGACGTCGCCCGCCTCGGCGTCGAGGCTCTCGCCCTCGACCGTCCAGCGCATGCGGCCCGATCGAATCACGATGACGTGGTCCTGCGGCGGATCGTGCACGTGCATCTCCTTGACCTGCCCGGCCGGATGGGTCACGAGGTGCACCTCGACGTGGTCGAGCCACATGCCCTCGTCCTCGCTCGTCGGCCGGGCGAAGCGGCTGTAGTCCGTCTTGCCGGAGATCTTGACCATGGCCCCTCCAGGTCGCTGAACCGCGACGATACAAGCGTGCGGAACGATCCCCTCCGCGAGGAGGAGCTCGAGTCGAGGTGGGAGGCGGCGCCTGCGATTGCGCTCGTCATCGGCCTCCAGCTCCTGCTCGCCCTCGTCAGCGAGAGCCAGTCGTGGAAGGTCTGGGTCTTCTCGTGGTGGGTGTGGCTGATCCCGGTCGGCGCCGAGGCCGTGCTCCTCGTCCCGCTCGCGTGGCACCGCCCGCGGCGGCGGCTCGAGCAGATGGGGCTGCGGCGGACGGTCGTCTTCGCGCTGCTCACCCTCGTCAGCCTTGCGAACGCCTTCCTTCTCCTGGCGGTGATCGCGTCGCTCGTCCGGGGCGAGGAACGAAGCGGCGCGCAGCTCCTGCTGAAGGCGATCACCGTCTGGGGCACGAACGTGATCACCTTCGGCCTCTGGTTCTGGGTCGTCGACCGTGGCGGCCCCGTGCGCCGGCGCCGGCCGAGCCCGCCGCCGCCCGACTTCCTCTTCCCGCAGCTCGAAGACCCGAAGCTCGCGGCGCCCGGCTGGGAGCCGCACCTCCTCGACTACGTCTACGTGGCGTTCACGAACGCGATCGCGTTCAGCCCGACCGACGTCCTTCCGCTGAGCCGGCTCGCGAAGCTCCTGATGCTCTTCGAGTCGGCGCTCTCCGCGCTGACGATCCTGCTCGTGGCCGCCCGCGCCGTGAACATCTTCAGATGAGGGCGGCGAAGAGGTCGCCGTCGCGCTCGATCCGCTCGAGCACGTCGGCCGGCGTGAAGAAGAGGAGCTCGGGCCGCTCCTGCGCGGCAGCGGCCTCGATCTCGTCCCAGTGCACAGGCGTCGCGACGACCGGCCACGGCAGGCCGCGCAGCGAGTACGGCGCCACCGTCTGCCTGGTCGGATCGTTCTGGAGCCAGTCGACGTAGACCTTGCCGGGCCGCGCGGCGCGACTCACCTCCCGCACGACGAGGTCGGGGACGAGCGCCGCCACCGCGTCCGCGAGCCGGCGCGCGAGGCGCTTCCCGTCCACCGGCTCCGCGAGCGGCGCGTGGACGTGCAGGCCGAGCGAGCCGGAGGTCTTCACATGCGGGTCGAGCCCGAGCTCCTCGAGGAGCGGCCGGAGCGCGAGCGCCACGCGCGCCGCCTCGACGAGGCCTGCCGGCGGCCCCGGGTCGAGGTCGAAGACGACCTGCGTCGGCTCACGCGGCGCCTCGACGCGCCAGAGGAACGGGTGCAGCTCGATCGCGGCCTGGTTCGCGAGCCAAAGGAGCGCGGCGATCCCGTCGACCATGCAGAAGCGGAGCCGCCTGCCCTCGCGCCCGCGCGTCTCGAAGACCGGGAACCAGTCCGGCTCGCCCTGGCACTCGTTCTGGTGCCAGCTCACTCCACCGACGCCGTCCGGGAAGCGGCGCAGCGTGAGCGGCCGCCCCTCGAGGTGCGGGAGGAGCACCGGCGCGACCGCGACGTAGTACTCGACCAGCTGCCTCTTCGTGAACCCGGTCTCGGGCCACAGCACCTTCTCGAGGTTCGTCAGCGCGACCTCGCGGCCGTCGAGGTCGACCCTCATCGGTCGAGCTGCTCCAGCCGGCAGGACGCCGCGTCACGGTCGGGCCGCCAGCGACGGAAGCGCGCCGGGTGCCGGAAGCGGTGGCCGTCGACCTCGCCGTAGGCGACCTCGCACACGAGCTCGGGCGCAACCGGCGTCCAGTCCAGCTCCATCTCCTCCGGCGCCCATCGGCCGGCCGCGCCGTGCAGGCGGCCGGCGGGGCTGCCGGCGAGGAGGAACCCGTGCTGCCACGGGTGGCCCGCAAGCGGGACGCGGAGCGGCCGGAGCCGCTCGAGTAGCTCGTGCCGCAGGCGCTCCGAGAACCCGGACGCGAGCCCGACGTGGCGCAGGCGCTCCTCGTCGTCGTAGAGGCCGAGGAGCAGCGAGCTCGGCAGCGGCCGGTCGACGAGCCAGCGGAAGCCGGCGACGACGCAGTCGGCCGTCCGCTCGCGCTTGACCTTCACCATCGCGCGGCTGCCGGCCTCGTAGCGCAGGTCGGCGTGCTTCGCGACGACGCCTTCGTAGCGATCGAGCCACTTCGCGGCGCGTGCCGGCTCCTCCGTCAGGGGTGTGACGACGAGCGGCGGAGGTACGTCGCGAAGGAGCTCCTCGAGCCGTGCGCGGCGTTCGACGAAGGGCCGCTCGCGCAGATCGTCCTCGCCGGCCGCGAGCACGTCGAAGGCGACGAAGGACGCCGGCGTCTCGGCGCGCAGCCGCTCGACCCGCGAGGCCGCCGGATGGAGCCGCGCCAGCAGCGCCTCGAAGCCGAGCCCCTCGACGACGAGCTCACCGTCGAGCACGAAGCGCCGTTCCTCCAAGTCGAGCAGCGCCTCGACGATCTCCGGGAAGTAGCGCGCGAGCGGCCGCTGGTTGCGGCTGCGGAGGTCGAGCTCGTGGCCGTCACGGAAGGCGAGGCAGCGGAAGCCGTCCCACTTCGGCTCGTAGAGGTAACCGTCGACCGGCAGCTCGCGCGCGAGCCGCGCCAGCATCGGCGCGACGGGCGGCGTGACCGTCATCCCGAGGCGTTTCCCCGGGCAGGGCAGGCCTACTCCTCGGCGATAGCCGGCGCGCCGACGTGCGCCGGCGCCGCCTGGTGGCGCGTCCGCAGCAGCGCCGACCCCAGCGCGGCCGCCGCGATGGCGAAGAGCGCGCCCACGAGGAAGGACGCGTGGTAGCCGCCGACGAGGGCGGCGAGCGGGCCGTCGCCGGAGTCGCGCAGGCTGCTCGTGCGCGAGGAGGCGATGGCGGCGAGCGCGGCCAGGCCGAGCGCGCCGCCCATCATGAAGGCCGTGTTCACGACGCCGGAGGCGAGGCCGGACTCGGTCGGGGCGACGTCGCTCATCGCGGCGAGGAGCACGGGGTTGAAGGCGAGACCCGCGCCGAAGCCGAGCAGGATCATGCTCGGGAGGACGTCGACGAGGAAGCTGCCGTCGACCGGCGCGCGGACGAAGAGCGCGAGGCCGGCGGCCGCGAGCCCGAGCCCGATCCCGAGCGGCAGCCGGAAGCCGTAGCGCATGACGATCTTCGCGGACAGGCCGAGCGAGAACGCGCCCATGATCAGGTTCGAGGGCAGGAACGAGAGCCCGACCTCGAGCGGGCTGTACCCGAGCACGAGCTGGAGGTAGAGCGCGACCAGGAAGAACCAGGCGAACATCGCCGCCGCCCACAGCACGCCGACGACATTCGACACCGCGACGTTCCGCAGCCGGAAGAGGCCGAGCGGCACGAGCGGCGCCTCGACGTGCGTCTCCAGCCAGAGGAAGACGCCGAAGAGCGCAAGCGAGCCGCCGAGTAGGCCGAGGGTCTGGCCGGACTCCCAGCCTTCCTGGTTGCCGTTCACGATCGCGTAGACGGCGAGCATCAGCGCAGCGGTGACCGTCACCGCGCCGCCGACGTCGAGCCGGGTCCCGCCCGCCGCCGTCCCGGGGGTCGCCGGCAAGAGGCGCAACGCGAGCGCCACGACGAGGACGCCGATCGGGAAGTTGACGAGGAAGATCCAGTGCCAGTTCAGGACGTCGGTGAGGACGCCGCCGAGGAGCACGCCGATGCTCCCGCCGCCCGCGGCGACGAAGCCGAAGATCCCCATCGCCTTCGCGCGCTCGGCCGGCTCCGTGAAGAGGGTCATCATCAGCGAGAGCGACACAGCGGAGGCGACGGCGCCGCCGAGGCCCTGCACCGAGCGGGCGGCGATGAGCATCCCCTGCGTCGTCGAGAGCCCGCACACGAGCGACGCCGCGGTGAAGAGCGTGATCCCCGCGAGGAAGAGCCGCCGGTGCCCGAAGAGGTCGCCGAGCCGGCCGCCGAGGAGGAGAAAGCCGCCGTACGTGAGCAGGTACGCGTTCACGACCCAGGCCAGCGAGGTCTGGGAGAAGTCGAGGTCCTGGCGGATCGACGGCAGCGCCACGTTCACGATCGTGGCGTCGAGGACGATCATCAGGCTCGCGAGCGTGAGCGTGTACAGCGCGAACCAGCGGGTGCGGCTCTCCAGGGTCATCGGCGGGTCCTTTCGTCGGTCACGTCCCTAAGACCCCGGTGCCGCTCAAGACTCATCGCGGGCATAACCGATGACTTACGCCCACGCGGCCGGTCCTATTCCCGATGGCCGACCTCGGCGCCGTCGAGAGCCTGGCGAGGCTCCAGCTCGCCGCACGACGGTGCGGCCTCGAGCTGCGGCTCGCGCACGTGCCGGACGAGCTTCGAGAGCTGATCACCTTCGTGGGCCTCGCGGAGGCCCTACGACTCGAGCCGCGCGGGCAGGCCGAAGAGCGGGAAGAGCGTGTCGGTGTCGAGGAAGAACGTGAGCTCGACGATCCGTCCGCCTGAGATCTCGAGCACCTGGAGCGCCCACGGGTCGTAACCCGCGCCGCTCTCACTCGGCTTGTACTGGCCGAACGCGGGCTGGGCGTTCGCCGTCCCGGCGGGCAGGACGCGCGAGCCGCGGCACCCGATCCCGGGCCCCCACCACCAGGTGAAGATGTCGTCGCGCCCGGCGAGCCACATGTCGAAGGGCGGCATCGACTGCGTCGCGTCCTCGTGGATCAGCGAGGTGAGCGCGTCCATGTCGTACGCCTCGAACGCGGCGACGTAGCGGGAGAGGAGCTCCTTGTCGACCTCGCCGGGGTCGGGCGAGTGGAGGTTCGCCGTCGCGAGCGTCGCGCGCGCCCGCTGGAGCGCGCTGTTCACCGAGGCGACGCTCGTCTCGAGGAGCTCCGCGACCTCGGAGGCCTTCCAGCGCAGCACCTCGCAGAGGATCAGCACCGCGCGCTGACGGGCCGGGAGGTGCTGGAGCGCGGCCACGAAGGCGAGGCGGATCGTGTCGCGCTCGACCGCCGCCTCGGCCGGGTCGGGATCCGGTGTCGGCTGGATCCACGTCGCCTCCGGCAGCGTGTTGAGGTTCGACTCGATCGGCTCCTGTGCGGGCCCGAGGTCCATCGGCCGCGCGCGCCGCTCGCGCCCGGCGATCATGTCGAGGCAGACGTTCGTCGCGATCCGGTAGAGCCACGAGCGCAGCGCCGCCCGGCCCTCGAAGCGGTCGAAGGCGCGCCACGCGCGGATGAACGTCTCCTGGACGGCGTCCTCGGCCTCGAACGGCGAGCCGAGCATGCGGTAGCAGTAGCCCGTCAGCTCCGAGCGGTGCTGCTCCAGCTGCCCTTCGAGCGCGGGAAGGACGGTGGTCGGTGACTCCGGCACGGCGGCCATGCTATCGGGCCGATGAGTTTTCGAGCTCCGGCCGGTCTGAAGGGCATGACCAGAGTGATCTCCGATATCTCGATGTCGCTGGACGGGTTCGTCGCAGGGCCGAACCCGAGCCTGGAGCAGCCGCTCGGCGCGGGCGGCGAATCCCTGCACGAGTGGGTCTTCCGGCTGAAGAGCTGGCGCGAGCCCCACGGCCTCCCCGGCGGCGAGGACGGGCCCGACGACGACGTGGTCGCCGAGATGCAGCGGGCGATCGGCGCCGTCGTCATGGGCCGGCGCATGTTCAGCGGCGGCGAGGGCCCGTGGGAGGACGACCCCAACGCGGACGCCTGGTGGGGAGACGACCCGCCCTTCCACGGGCCTGTCTTCGTCCTCACCCACCACGCCCGCGAGACCGTCGAGAAGCAGGGCGGCACCTCCTTCACCTTCGTCACCGACGGGCTCGAGGGGGCGCTGGAGCAGGCGCGCGCGGCCGCCGGCGGCAAGGACGTCCACGTGCCCGGCGGCGCGAGCGTGATCCAGCAGTGCCTGAACGCGGGCGTGCTCGACGAGCTCCAGGTGCACGTGGTGCCGGTGCTCCTCGGCGGCGGCACGCGCCTCTTCGAGGGCCTCGACGAGCCGGTCGAGCTCGAGGCGACGAGGGTGGTCTGCTCACCCGCCGTCACGCATCTTCGGCTCGCCATTCGCGGACCTCGGTGACGTCGACCGCGAGCACCGGCCCGTCCGGCGGCTCGTTGCGGTAGTGCGGGTACTTCTCCGCGAGGAGCGCGAGCGCGCGTTCGCGCTCTGGGCCCTCGTCGAGGACGCGCGCGCGGCCGCGGAGGCGGATCCACCAGAGCCCGCTCCAGTCCTCCTCGTAGTGGTCGACGAGGATCGTCACGTCGGGCCGCGCGCGGGCGTTCTCGATCCGGCGCAGCCGCGACGAGCGCTTCGGCTTGCGGTCGACCGCGGAGTAGAGCGTGTCGCGCTCGAGCGCGAAGACGATCGGCACCAGGTGCGGCCGCCCGTCCGGGTCCGTCGTCGCGAGCCTCGCCACGCGGGCCGCCGCTAGTCTCGGTTCGTGCACCTCGGCGTGATCCTGCCGAATTACGGCGCGGGCTCGAACCCGGCCGGGATCCGCCGCACCGCCGAGCTCGCCGAGGAGCTCGGCTACGACTCGGTCTGGACGACGGAGCACATCATCGTCGGTCCGGAGGGGATCGATCCGTACGGCCGCGTCTACGACCCGCTCGTCACCCTCGGCTGGATCGCCGGCTGGACGGAGCGGATCGGCCTCGGCACCTCGATCGTGCTCGTCCCGCTGCACCACCCGATCCACCTGGCGAAGGAGGCCGCAACGCTCCAGGAGCTCTCCGGCGGCCGGGTGACGCTCGGCTTCGGCATGGGTTGGCACGAGGACGAGTTCCGCTTCATGGGCGTCCCGTTCGAGGGCCGCGGCAAGCGCGGCGACGAGGCGATCCGGCTCATGCGCGCACTCTGGAGAGGCGAGCGGGACTTCGACGGCGAGCACTGGTCTTTCCAAGACGCGACTTCCGAGCCGCTGCCCTCGCCGCCGCCCGAGATCTGGGTCGGCGGCTCGTCGCCGGCTGCCGTCCGGCGCGCGCGGACGCTCGGCGACGCATGGCACCCGTCGCGCGGCTCCGGCGTCGACCACGTCCGCGAGGTCAAGGAACGCCACCCCGACCTCCGGGTCGTCCCGCGCACGTCGGTCGAGAACGTCGAGGCGATGCTCGAGGCGGGCGCCGAGGGCGCCGTCGTCACCTTCCCGGACGAAGCCTCGATGCGGGAGCTCGTCCGCCGGTACCGGTAGCGCGACGCGCCTCGTTCCCTGGATCCCGCCGCTCTTCCGCGACCGCGCAGAGGCCGGGCGCGTCCTGTCCGAGGCAGTCCAGGTCGAAGACCCGATCATCGTGGGCGTGGCGCGCGGCGGCGTCGCCGTCGCGGTCGAGGTGGCCCGCGAGCTCGGCGCACCGCTCACGGCGGTCGACGTCGAGCGGGTGAACGCGCACGGGCTCAGGCTCGGCGCGACGACCGCGCACGGGCCGCCGTATCTGCTCCAAGACGCGCCGGCCGAGGTGCTCGAGCGGGCGCGCCGCGCCGCCGAGGCGCTCGAGGCGCGGCTCGACCACGTGACGCTCCCCGTCGCCGGGCGGACGGCCCTCGTGGTCGACGACGGCCTCATCACCGGGTTGACGCTCGCCGCTGCGTGCCGCTGGGCCCGTGCCGCTGAGGCGGCGCGCGTCGTCGCCGCAACACCGGTCGGCCACGTCCGCGGGCTCGCACGCCTCCAGGACGAGGCCGACGCAGTCATCTGCCCACACCCGCTCGAGGAGATCGCCGTCGTCGGCCAGGCCTACGACATCTTCGACCCGCTGGACGAGTGGTACGTCGCGGGCCTGCTCGCCGACCCCTGAATCGCAAGGGGACGCGCGGGGTCTCACCCCGCGCGTCCTTCAGAACCGGTTACGAGCCGACGCCCGCCGGCTCCCGCGAGCCCGGATCGGGCACGATCCGGATGTAGGGCTTCGGCGATTCCCAGCCCTCCGGATAGATCTCCTTCGCCTCGTCGTTCGAGACCGAGCCGGCGATGATCACGTCGTCGCCCGGCTGCCAGTTCACCGGCGTCGCGACCTTGTGCTGCGCGGTGCGCTGGAGCGAGTCGATGACCCGGATGACCTCGTCGAAGTTGCGGCCCGTCGTCATCGGATAGACGAGGATCAGCTTGATCTTCTTGTCCGGGCCGATGACGAAGACGTTGCGGACGGTCTGGTTGTCCGCCGGCGTGCGCCCGGTCGCGTCACCCGGGGTCTCGGCGGCGAGCATCCCGTAGAGCTTCGCGACCGTGAGGTATGGGTCGCCGATGAGCGGATAGTTGGGCGCATGCCCCTGCGTCTCCTCGATGTCCCGCGCCCACGCCTCGTGGTCTGAATGCGAGTCGACGGAGAGCCCGATGATCTTCACGTTCCGGCGCTCGAACTCGGGCTTGATCTTCGCCATGTAGCCGAGCTCGGTCGTGCACACGGGCGTGAAGTCCTTCGGGTGCGAGAAGAGCACCGCCCACGAGTCGCCGATCCAGTCGTGGAAGTGGATCTTGCCCTCGGTGGTCTCCGCCTCGAAGTCCGGCGCGGTGTCGCCAATCTGCAGAGCCATCACTCTCCTTTCCTTTTGAAAGTAAAGCGATGAGTATTCTCGCTCGCCGGAGTGGCCGATGTCCACTCCGGCGAGCGAGAGCAAGTGTCTTAGGCCGCCTCGAGCGCGAGCTCGGGCTGGCCAGCGACCTCAACCTCGGCGACCGGCGGCTTCGACTCGAGGAGCACCGCCGCGACCACGGCGCCGAGCGCCGCAACGCCCGCGAGGACGTAGAACGCGATCCCGAAGCCGTGCGTCAGCGCGGCGCCGGTGAACGCGGTCGTGCCCGCGTGGCTGTCGACGTAGTGCGTGGTGAAGGTCGTCGCGATCGTCGTGGCCGCGGCGACGCCGATCGCACCGCCGATCTGCTGGTTCGTGTTGATGAGACCAGACGCGATGCCCGCGTCGGCCTGGCTCACGCCGGTCAGGGCGCCGATCGACATCGGCACGAAGGCGAGTGCGAGCCCGATCCCGCTGACGAGGAAGGCGGGGAACAGGTCGGTGAAGTAGTCGCCGTGCACCGGCAGCCGCGCGAAGAGCACGAGCGCGACCGTCGAGAGCGCGAGCCCCACGGGCAGGACGCGCCGCACGCCGATCCGGGTCACGAGCGCCTGCGACGCGGCCGAGAAGACGATGATCGACAGCGTCAGGCCGATGTACGCGACGCCGGTCTCGAGCGCCGAGTAGTGCAGTACCTCCTGCATGTAGAGCGTGAGCAGGAAGAACTGCGAGAAGATCGCCCCGCCCATCAGGAGGCCGCTGACGTTCGAGCCCGTGAGGGTCCGAAGGCGGAAGATCCGCAGCGGCAGGAGCGGCGCCTTCGAGCGCAGCTCGACGCCGAAGAACGCGGCGATGAGCACCGCGGAGCCGGCCAGCAGGCCGATGGTCTGGACGGTCCCCCAGCCGTGCTGCGCCGCGCGTGTCATGCCGTAGACGAGGAGCATGAGCCCGGCCGTGATCGTCGCGGCGCCGGCGAAGTCGAAGTGCCGGTGCTGCAGGTCGGCGCGGCTCTCGCGCAAGAGCCACGGGCTCAGGCCGAGGACGAGCGCGCCCACGGGCACGTTGATGAAGAAGATCCACGACCAGCTGAGCGCGCTGGTCAGGGCTCCTCCGAGCAGGACGCCTGCGGCGCCGCCGCTTCCGGACGCCGCGCCCCAGATGCCGAGCGCGAGGTTCCGTTCACGGCCCTCCCGGAAGGTCGTGGTCAGGATCGACAGCGCCGCCGGCGAGAGCAGCGCGGCCCCGAGCCCCTGCAGCGAGCGGAAGGCGATCAGCGAGCCCTCCGACCACGCGAGCCCGTCGAGCAGCGAGCTGACGGTGAAGAGCGCGAGCCCGGCCATGAACAGGCGCCGGCGCCCGAGCAGGTCGGCGAGCCGCCCACCGAGGAGCAGGACGCCGCCGAAGAAGATCGAGTACGCAGTGATCACCCACTGGAGGCTTTCCTGCGAGAAGTGGAGGTCGGTCCGGATCGACGGCAGCGCCACGTTCACGATCGCCACGTCGAGGACGACCATGAACTGCGCGGCGACGATCACCGCGAGCGCGATCCACCGCCGGGGGTCGAGTTGGCTTCCCTCCGACCGTTCTGCAACAATTTTCTGTGTCATCTGTGGTCTCCCGAAATCGTTTACTCGCTCCACGATAACAGAACACCACCGTTTCGCGCTACACTAATTTTCGATGACTACGACTGAAGCACTCACCATCGAGCCCCAGGGCCTCACGCGGGTCGCGCAGGAGCTCCTCGACAACAGCGGCTTCCTGCTCGCGCGGCTCGGCTTCGCCGCCAAGGCGCGTGCGCTGGAGGAGTTCGACAGGCTCGGCTACGCCGCCTACCACTACGGGGTGATGGCGCTCCTCGGCGAGGGCGACCGCGAGACGCAGGCGACGATCGCGGACGCGCTCGGCGTCGACCGCAGCCAGCTCGTCGGCCTCCTCGACTCGCTGGAGCAGCGCGGGCTGATCGAGCGGCACCGCGATCCCTCCGACCGGCGCCGCCACGTCGTCAGCCTCACCGCCGACGGCAAGCGCGAGCTCGTCCGGCTCCGCGGGATCGCGAAGCAGGTCGAGGAGGAGTTCCTGGCCCCGCTCGACGCGGCCGACCGCGAAACGTTTCACTCGCTGCTCATGCGCCTCGCGATCCACCACGACCCGCGCTGCGCGCCCTAGCCCGGCGGCCTGAGCCCCTTCTCCTCGAGCTCGGCGAGGGCCGCGTCGCTCTTGCCGAGCTCCAGCCCCATCCCGCGCAGGACGTGGTCCGGCTTCGTGAACTGGATCTGGTCGTACTGGACGATCTCGACGCGGTTGCCGAAGGGATCGAGGAAGTCGAGCCGGCGGCCCGGAAGGATCTCGACGCCCGCCTCCTCGAGCACGCGCCGGGCCGCTTCCTTGTCGTCGACGACGAGGCCGAAGTGGCGCGCGCGGTCGGGCGGCTGCGAGCGGCCCTGCATGAGCGCGACGAACTGGTCGCCGATGTCGAGGAACGCGGCGCCGCGCGACCGGCCCCGCAGCCGCAAGCCGAAGAGGCGGCCGTAGAACTCGAGCGCCCGGTCGACGTCGTCGACCTCGAGGGCGACGTGGTTGATCCCGACGAGGCGCGGCTTTGTCACGGCAGGATGAGGTGCAGGTCGCCGAACTCGTGCCACAGGTAGCGGTGGGCCTGCGCGGCGCGGTACGAGGCCTCGAGCAGCTCGCGGCCGGCGATCGCCTCGAGCATCTGGAGGTGCGACGACTCGGGCTCGTGCCAGCCGGTGAGGAGGCCGTCGACCGCGCGTACGCCTCTCTCGGGCGTGACGACGTGGCTTGTCCAGCCGTGCCCGTCGCGGACGGTGCCGTCGGGTCCGGCGACGGTCTCGAGGGCGCGAACGACCGTCGTTCCGACGGCGACCACGCGGCCGCCCCAACCGTGGACCGCGTTGACGAGGCGCGCCGTCGTGGCGGGGACGCGATAGCGCTCCGCATACGGCGGCTCGTCGTGCTCCGGCGAGGAGACGCCGGTGTGCAGGGTCAGCGGCGCGACGAGGATGCCGGCCGAGACGAGCTTCGTGACGCGCTCCGTCGTGAACGGGCGGCCGGCGCTCGGCATCTCGGCGCTGCCGGGCTCGAGCGCGAAGATGGTCTGATAGGCCTCGATCGGCCACTCGCGCGGCACGTAGCCGTAACGGATCGGCCGGCCGTGCCGGCCCAGGTACGCGTCGTCGACGTCGAGTTGCGCGAGCCAGAGCCGCCGCCCCGCGTGGCGGGCGAGGAGCGTCGCCGTGCGGCCCTCTGGGAGCGGGATCCGGTCGCCCTCGCGCCCGCCGCGGAACCGCTCGCCGTCCGCCGTCCGCAGCTCGACGAGCCAGCGGCCGGGCGCCGTCCAGGTCGAGAGGCGAAGCTCGAGGTCGCCGGCCGGCACGGCGGCCGGCAGCGTCCGCGAGGTGTTCACGATGAGGAGGTCGCCGGGATCGAGGAAGCGCGGCAGGTCGCGGAAGGCGGCGTGGACGAGGCGCCCGTCGTGCCGGCTCGCGACGAGGAGCGCGACGTCGTCGCGGCCGTGGCCGCGCACCTCCGGCGGCTCGTGCGCCTCGAGGCGTACCGGCGTCTCGACGGCGCTCATGCGGCTACCTTCAACTCCTGCGCTTCAGGCGAGCGGCGCAGACGGCCAAGCCGGCAAAGCCGGCTTGGCCTGAAAGCGGCATCGCAAGCGACGCCGCTCATCCCAGCTCCCGCGCCTGGTAGCGGCCGCTCGGGCGCGAGCCCTCGATCAGCGCCAGGAGGCCCGGCACGCTCTCCTCGGGCGGCGGGCGATCCGAGATGTCCTCGCCCGGGAAGGCGTCCTGCTGCATCTGCGTGCGCATGTCGCCCGGGTCGACGGTGTAGATCCGGAGGTCGGGGTGCTCCGCGGCGAGGATCGCCGTGAGCTGCTCGAGCGCCGCCTTCGAGGAGCCGTAGCCGCCCCAGCCCTCGTACGGCTCGACGGCGGCGTCGGAGGTGACGTGGACGATCGCAGCGTTCGGCGCCAGCCTGGGCAGCGCGAGCTGGACGAGCGCGAGGGGCGCGAGGACGTTCACCTCGTACACGCGCCCGAGCTCGTCGAGCGGGTACTCGGCGAGCGGGGGTTGCGGGCTCGGACCGAGCAGGCTCGCGTTGTTCACGACCAGGTCGATGCTGTCGCCCGCGGCCTCGACAAGCGCGCGCCGGTGCTCGGCGTCGGACACGTCTCCTGGAACGGGCACGACCCCGTCGAGGCCGGCTGCGGCACTCTGGAGCGCATCGCCTCCGCGCGCGTCGACCACGACCGTCCAGCCGCGCTTGGCCAGCGCCTTCGTGAGCGCGAGCCCGAGTCCCCGCGAGGCTCCTGTGACGATCCCGACCGGCATGTGTCCAGCGTACGGCGGCGCCGGTACGAACCGCTACCGGGAATTGGTCCTAGTACCTTCGACCGACCGGGGAAACACCGCAGGGCTCTCGACCGGTCGTTTCAGACGGACGCACGGGCAAAGCCCGTCCGTCCTGAAGCCGGCACCGCAAGCGGTGCCTCCGGCCCAGCTCAGGCGAGCCGCATATGGAGCCGGACGACGGTCCCGGTCGCGGAGCAGCGGATCTGCGCCAGGTCGCAGAGCTGGTTCACGATCCACAGCCCCCGGCCGCCGCTCTGGCCGGCGAGCGGTCGCTCGCGGCCGGCGAGCGCCTTGTCGAGGCGGCCGGCGTCGGAGACCTCGCAGACCAGCGCGTCCGGCTCGCGCCAGAGCCGCAGCGTGCCGCGGCCGCCGCCGTGGCGCAAAGTGTTGGTCGCCAGCTCGTGGACGGCGAGGACGAAGTCCGCCGCTCGCGACGCGTCGAGTCTCGCCTCCGCCGCCGCGCGGCCGACCAGCCAGCGGAGCGCCTCGAGCGGCCCGTCGCCGAACGCGAGCTCCAGCGCCGACGCGGGCGGCTCGGGAAGCGGCTCCTCGTAGGGCGCGGCGATCGCCCTCAAGCCGTAGTAGTCGCCGCTCTCGCGGCCGACGCCGTTCTCGCGGACGAACGGGTGCGTGCGGCGGGCCTCCTCGAGCACGGCCGGGTCGAGCGCCTCGGTGTCGTACGGACAGAGGAGCCACCAGGACGGGCTGCCGGCGAAGGCGAGGTTGAGCAGCGACTCGTGCCGCACGCACTCGGCGAGCTCGGCGTCGGTGCGCTCCGGCCAGATCGGCTCGCCGACCCCGCGGAGACGCCGGCCTGTCGGCGCCTGCCGCGTGACGAAGTCGCGCCAGGCCGGGATGATCCGAGCAGGGTTCGCGCCTACCTCGGCCATGTCCGCGAACTGCACGCCGCCCGCCGCGTCGCCGAGCGCCTCTCGCAGGAGGGCGATCTTCGCAGCGCCCACGACGACGAGCGCCGGCTCTCCCGCCTCGACGCTTTCGCGGAGGAATGCGGCCGCGCGCCGCACGAAGTCGTCCCTACCCGCGTAGAAGAGCGCTTCGTGGCGGAACGGCATTGCGCGCCCCTTACCCAGCGCGCGCTCGGATCATGCACTTCTCGACGCTAGGCGGCGGGGTAGCTCGGCGGACCCGTCCAGCGCGACGGGTCGAAGCCGTACAGCTCCACGACGTTCGGCGCCGAGGCGGCCTCGGCGGCGCGGCCCTCGTCGTAGGCCCAGACCTCCTCGCGCTCGCCGTTTCGCAGGCGGAAGATCCGGAGCCAGTCGTGCCTGCCGCCCTGGAGGAGCTCGAAGGCGAAGTCGGTCGCGTCGAGGAAGCCGCCGGTGCGGTAGAGAACGCCAGCGCGCCCCGGCTCGTCCTCGCCCTCCAGCTCGTAGACCTCTCGAGCGCGCGACGACAGTGACACGGAGGCGAAGTCGCCCGCATCGGTCGAGCGCTCGAGGCCGTGCTGGTCGATGACCGCGGCGACGAGATCGAGGGTGGTGACGTACCCGCGCGCGACGAGGATCTCGCCGAGCCGCCGGTCGCTCGTTCGCTGCTCGCGCAGGGCCTCGGCGAGCTGGGGCTCCGTCAGCGCGCCACGCTCGACGAGCAGGCGTCCGAGCGGCTTCCACGGCTCGGCCGCGCTCTCCGCCGGGTCGGCCTGACGGACCTCGAAGACCGGCGCGAGCGTGACGTCGATCCCACATTGGGCGGCGAGGGCGCGGGTCAGCGCGGGCCCGGTGATGACGCCGCGGGCGACGAGCACCTCGCCGAGGCGCCGGCCGGTCAGCTGCTGCTCGGCCAGGGCCGCGTCGAGATCGGCCTCGGCGACCAGTCCCTCCTCCACGAGAAGCCGGCCGAGCGGACGCCACGGATAGTCGGGCTGGAGCACGGGAGGTAGATCGGCAGCGCGACGCGAAGCCTCAAGCGCCGCGGGTAGGCTCGCCGCGTGGAGTACCGCCCGCTCGGAGCGACCGGCGTCCAGGTGAGCCCGCTCTGCCTCGGCGCGATGATGTTCGGCGCCTGGGGCAACCCGGACCACGACGAGTCGATCCGGATCATCCACCGTGCGCTCGACGCGGGGATCAACTTCGTCGACACGGCCGACGTCTACTCGCGCGGCGAGTCGGAGGAGATCGTCGGCAAGGCGCTCGCCGGCGGGAGGCGCGACCACGTCGTCCTGGCGACGAAGTTCCACGGCTCGATGGGCGACGACCCGAACGAGCGCGGGAACTCGCGCCGCTGGATCATGCGGGAGGTCGACGCGAGCCTCCGCCGCCTCGGCACCGACTGGATCGACCTCTACCAGGTACACCGCTTCGACGAGGGCACCGACCTCGACGAGACGCTCGGCGCACTCACCGACCTCGTCCGCGCGGGCAAGATCCGCTACCTCGGCAGCTCGACCTTCCCGGCGCACCTGATCGTCGAGGCGCAGTGGGTCGCCGAGCGGCGCGGGCGCGAGCGCTTCGTCTGCGAGCAGCCGCCGTACTCGATGCTCGTGCGCGGCGTGGAGGCCGAAGTCCTCCCGGTGTGCCGGCAGTACCGGATGGCCGTCATCCCGTGGAGCCCGCTCGCGGGCGGCTGGCTCTCCGGCCGGTACCGCAAGGGCGCGGAGCCGCCGGCGAGCACGCGGGCCGGCCGGATCCCGCGGCGCTACGACCTCTCGCTGCCGGAGAACCAGCGCAAGCTCGACGCTGCCGATCGGCTCGCGCAGCTCGCCGAGGAGGCTGGCCTGACGCTGATCCAGCTCGCGATCGCGTTCGTGCTGCGGCACCCCGTCGTGACCGCGCCGATCATCGGGCCGCGGACGATGGAGCAGCTCGAGAGCCAGCTCGCCGCGCTCGACGTCTCGCTCGACGACGAGCTCCTCGACCGGATCGACGAGATCGTCCCGCCCGGGGCGAACTTCAACCCGGCGGACGCGGGCTGGACCCCGCCGGCGCTCGCCGACCCGAAGCTGCGCCGCCGTCAGGCGTAGCGGTCGATGAACTCGAGGACGCGCCGCCAGGCGTCCTCGGATGCCTCGGCGAAGTCCTCCTGGCGGCGGTCGAAGAAGCTGTGCGGAGCGCCGTCGTAGGTGACGATCTCGTGCTCGACGCCGGCCGCCGTCAAGGCCTCCGTCTCCCGCCTGGAGCGCGAGGATCGGCGCCTCGATCTCGGCGGCGCGCTCGAGCGGACCCGGGTACTCCCGCGCGCCGGGGAAGCCGTAGAAGCCGATCGCGCCGCGCAGGCCGTGGCCGCTCGCGGCGGCTAGCCACGAATTGCGGCCGCCGAAGCAGAAGCCGACGGTGAAGATCGCGGTCGCCCCGGAGCCGCGCAGGTGCTGGACCGCCGCACGCACGTCGGCCTGAATCCCGTCCGGCGTCGTCTGCGCGAAGTGCTCCGGGTACTCGAAGTCGTCGCCGCGCTTGCCGATGCCCGCCGTCCGGCCGAAGTAGTCGATCGCGACGGCGGCGATCCCGCGCTCCGCGAACCGCAGCGCGACCTCCTCGTAGAAGCGGTAGAGGCCGCGGACGTCCGGGAGCACGACGACGCCGGTGCCGCTCGGCTCGTCCGGGTGGGCGGCGAAGGCCGCGAAGCGCGTGCCGTCCGCCGACTCGAGCACGAGGTCCTCGTGCGACACGGCGGCACCCGAGAGCGCCGGGATCGGCGGCAGCGACTCGAGCTCGAAGCACACGCTTCGACCTTAGCGGGCAAACTGCGTCGCGGTGGACGCGACGCTTCCGATCGCACGAAGCGCCGCCAGGACGGAGGCGCGCGTCGGCTCGCGCCGGCTTGGGCTCGTCGTTTTCGCCTCGGGCGCGGCCGCGCTCGCGACGGAGATCTCCGCGTCGCGCCTCCTCGCACCCTACTTCGGCGCCTCGACGGTCGTGTGGGCGAACGTCATCGGACTGATCCTCGTCTACCTCTCGGTCGGCTACTGGCTGGGCGGAAAGCTCGCCGACCGGCGGCCGGAGCCGCGCGTCCTCGGCTCGCTCGTCCTCGTGGCCGGCGTGTTCATCGCGGCGACGCCGTTCGTCGCGCGGCCGCTCCTCGACCTTGCGCTCCGCGGCTTCGACGCGCTCTCCATCGGCGCGGTCGCGGGCTCCTTCTTCGCCGCGCTCGCGCTCTTCGCCGTGCCGATCACGCTGCTCGGGATGGTCTCGCCGTTCGCGATCCGGCTCGCGCTCGTGGACGTCCACGAGGCCGGCCGGGTCGCCGGCCGGCTCTACGCGCTCTCGACGGTCGGGAGCATCCTCGGCACCTTCGTCTCGGCGCTCGTCACGATCGAGGCCTTCGGGACGCGGCGGACGATGGTCGGCACGGCCGCGCTCCTCGCCTTCGCGGCGGCGCTGCTGCTCGGCCGATGGGCACTCGTCGCCGCCGCGGCGGTGGCAGCGCTGCTGCTCGTCCCGCCCGGCGCGGTCAAGCACCGGTCGGGCCTGCTCTTCGAGACGGAGTCGCCGTACCAGTACGTCTCCGTCGTCCGCAAGAGCGACGGCTCGCGCGTGCTCGAGCTGAACGAGGGGCTCGTCGCGCACTCGGAGTGGCGGCGCGACACCGTGCTCACGGGCGGCTACTGGGACCTCTTCCTACTCCTGCCGCCGCTCCTCGACCGCCCGCCCGAGCGCATGCTCGTGATCGGGAACGCAGGCGGCACGACCGCCCGCGCGTACGGCCGCTTCTGGCCCGACGTGCGGATCGACGGCGTGGAGCTCGACCCGGCCGTCACGCGCGCCGCGCGGCGCTACCTCGGCCTCGGCGACAACCCGCGCCTGCGCGTGATCACCGCAGACGGCCGGCCGTACCTCGAGCTGACGAAGCGGCGCTACGACCTGATCGTCGTCGACGCCTACCGGCAGCCGTACATCCCGTTCTACCTCGCGACCCGGGAGTTCTTCGCGCTCGTCCGCGACCACCTGCGGCCGGGCGGCCTGGTGGCGCTGAACGTGGCCGCGACGCCGGACGACGACCGGCTCTCGCGGGCGCTCGGAACGACGCTCCTCTCGGTCTTCCCCCAGGCATGGCGCTGGCGGGCACTCCGGTTCAACGACCTCCTCCTGGCCCTCGACAGGCCGGCCTCGCGCGGTGTGCTCGTGCGACGGGCCTCGCACGTGCACGGCCAGCTCGCGAGCCTCGTGCCCCTCTTCCGCCGCGAGCTCGCGCCGGTGGGCGCGAGCGGGACGCCGCTCACCGACGACCACGCGCCGGTCGAGTGGATCACCGACCGGATGATCCTGGACCAGGTTGCCCGCGGCGGCGGTGTCGACGAGCGCGCGCTGCCGACGGCGCGGCGCTAGTGAAGGAAGACCACCGCTACGACGCTGAGTAGCGTTCCGGTTACGAAGAACAGCGCCGCGAGACGCGTGTTCCGCCGCTGTCGGCCTGGGTCTTGCTGCAGCTCGGCGACCGAGGCAGTCACCATCGGCTCGGGCGACCCCTCACTCGGCAAGCCGACGATCAATCGGAGGCCTCCCGAGACGACCGCCGCCCAGACCGAGACGGCAAACGGCAAAGCAAGGTAGGTGAGAGGACCGGCGCTTATCCCGATGTCGACGGCACCCAACACGAAGATCAGGCCCACTGCCGTGAGCGCGAGCCTCAGCACTAGCTGAACGATCCTTCGGAAGTGGTGCGCAAAGGCGAGCTGGTAGACCGGCAGCTCCGTCGAGAGCCACCACTCGTCGAGCTTCGCCAGCGCGTCGAGGGATAACAGCGCAGGCGAGATGAACAGGGTCGAAAGCGTGACGAGCATGAGCCCGGTCGCAGCGACGCGATCCGCGACTCCCTGCGCAGCGAGTGCTATCGAGAGCGCACCGCCGAGGAAGAGGAACGCCAGCAGGAAGAGGCCCAGGCCGGTCGGCTCCGGCGGCCGACGCTCGCTTGGTCGCTCCCGCCACCTCTCGCGACCTCGCTGCGCAGCCCGCCAGAGCGCGGCGCCGGCCGGCTCGAGGAGAATCCGCGGCCCGAGAACGAACGGAAAGAGCAGCAGAGCGCGCCACCACGGGATGCCGCGAGCGTCGATCTCCCTTGCCATTCGATCATCGTCGCGATTAAGGCGGACGCCTAGGCGAAGCGCCGCTCCGGCACGTCGGCCATCCGGCTCGAGACGCGGGTGATCCGCGGATCGACGAGGCTGTAGGTCAGGTCGATGAGCAGGTTGAGCGCGAGGATCGTCACCGCCGAGACGAAGATCACGCCGACCATCAGCGGCATGTCCAGCACGCCCAGCGCGGTCGCGTCGACCATCCGGTGCCCGAGCCCAGGGAGGTTGAAGACCGACTCGATGTAGATGCAGACGCCGAGCGCCGTGCCGATGTCCATCCCGATCATCGTCACGATCGCGAGCATCGAGTTCGGGAGCGCGTGCCGGCGGACGACCCGGAAACTCGACGCTCCTTTTGCGCGCGCCGTTCGGATGTACGGCTCGGTGAGCACCTCGATCATCCGTACGCGGACGATCCGGATGTAGAGGGCGACGAAGAAGAGCGCGAACGTGATCCAGAGCAGGACGAGGTGCGACGCCCAGTCGACGAGCCCGCCGCAGGGCGGCTCACCCGGCGTGAAGACGACCGACTGGCCGTGGATCGGGCAGTAGCCGCTCGCCGGCGCGACGTGCCAGCGGAAGCCGACGAAGAGCTGGAGCAGCAGCGCGACGACGAGCGGATGCGTCGAGATCCCGACGAGCGAGCCGGCGGCGACCGTCCGGTCGAGGAGCGAGCGCGGCCGCGAGGCCGACCACGCGCCGAGCGGGATCGAGACGAGGAGGAGCAGCGCGGCGCCGCCGAGGACAAGCGAGGCCGTCACGCCCGCGGCGTCGCGGAGGATCTGCGAGACCGGCGTGCCCGCGACGGCGCCCTCGGGAGTGACGTAGTAGGTGCGCCACGAGCGGCCGAAGTCCGCGTGCGCGAGCCGCCAGACGTACTTCGCGAACTGGACGTGCACGGGCCGGTCCGCGCCGAGAATGTGCCGCGCCTCCTTGATCTGCGCCTGCGTGGCCGTCTTCGTGTCGACGAGGAACTGGGCGGGCTCGCTCGGGATCTGGAAGAAGATCACGAAGGTGACGAACGTGAGGACGAAGAGGAGGACAGCCGCGATCGCGAGCCTCCGGGCCAGGAAGAGCAGGACGTCCATCAGCGCGCGCCCTGCGGGTCGATCGCCTCCCGGATCGCGTCGGCGACGAGGTTGAACGCGAGCACGGTCAGGAAGATGGCGAGGCTCGGCGCGAGGGTCGTCCACGGCGTGAACGTCAGCGGGTCGTAGCGGAACGGCGAGAGCAGCGAGCCCCAAGCCGACGTGAGCAGCGTCCCCCAGCTCGCAGTCGGGAGATCGATCCCGACGCCGAGGAAGCTGACGCCCGCCTCGAGCATCACGTTCGTCGCCATCAGGACGGCGCCGTAGGCGATGAGCGTCGGCGCGAGCGCGGGAACGAGGTGCTTGCGGAGGATGCGCGTGTCGGACGCGCCGACCGAGACGGCCGCCTCGACGAACTCGCGCCGCCGGAGCGACAGGACCTCCGAGCGCACGATCCGCGCCGGGTAGAACCACGTGAAGGCGGCGATGAGCAGGATCAGCATCAGCACGCCCTGGTTGAGCAGCCCGCCGAGGGTGACGTCGCGGAGCTTCGGGCTCGCCGCCGTCCCGAGCATGAGCAGGAAGAGGAGCAGCGGGAAGGTCATGACGAGGTCGACGAGGCGCGAGACGATCGCGTCGATCCAGCCGCCGAAGTAGCCCGCCGCGGCGCCGAAGGCGATCCCGAGGACGACGGCGAGGAGCGTCGCGCCGAGCGCCACCTCGAGCGTGACGCGGCCGCCGTAGAGCACGCGCAGGAACTCGTCGCGGCCGAGCTGGCCGTCCCCGCCGAGGACGAGAAGCGTCTTGTGCGTCCCCGGCGGCGGCTTCGGCAGCTCGCCCTCGCCCGGCTGCTGCACGTCGTTGACGTCCGGGACCCACGCCCACGGGCCGGCGGGCTTGGCGTTGACGTCGACCGCGTACGGGAAGGGGTCGTTCGGCCCGTGGCCGAGCAGATGGGCCGCGAGCGGCGCGCCCGCGGAGACGGTGAAGAGCAGGACGACGAGGAAGCCGAGCGCCACGAGCGCGACCCGGTCGCGGCGGATCCGCGCGACCGCGAGCTGCCAGGGGCTCCGAGGGTGGCTCGGAGCCTGCCGCCTGCCGAGCGTCGCAGCCGCAGACGCCATGGATAGCCGAGACTCTATCGGCGCTGCAACGCTCAATAGAGGCCGATTTCTGGCCGATGCTCGGGCTCATGCGGCCGATCTTCGTCGTGGCGCTTGCAGTCGCGTTGTTCGCGGGCGCCGTCGACGCGAGACACGCGTTCTCGCGGTCGGAGCTGCCGCGGCACCACGGCTTCGCGCTTGCGCTCGACCGCGTCGCGCAGGAGATCTCGGGCCGGCGCGACGTCTCGGTCCGCTGCGGCCCGACTGCCGACCCGTCGATCCTCGGCTCGGTCACGTTCTACGGCGCCTCGCCCGGCCGCGAGGCGCTCCTCGCACCGCTGGTCTGCTCGACGCTCCGCCGGCTGTGGGCAGGCCGCCTTCCCTCGCTCGCCTGCACGGAGCTCGGACAAGGCCAGTGCGGACAGGACGTCCTCGAGCTGGCCTGGGCGGCGAGCGCCCTGGCGCACGAGTCGTACCACCTCCGCGGGGTGCGGAACGAGGCGGCGGCGGAGTGCTACGGCCTCCAGTCGACGGCGCTCGTCGCATGGCGGCTTCATGCGCCGCCCGCGTACGCGGAGCGGCTCGCCGCGTACACGTTCTGGAACGTCAGGCCGCCGGTCGACTACGGGTACTTCTCACCGGAGTGCCGCGACGGCGGGACGCTCGACCTGCACCCGGCGAGCAGCGTCTGGCCCTAGGAAGTGGCGGCGTCGCCCGGCCGCGGCTCTTCCACGCCGGTCTCCGGCGGGCCGACGGGCGCGGGCGCGAGCGGCCGGAGGTAGAGCCACTCGTAGGCGAGCGCGGCGACGATCGCGCCGAGCGCCGGCCCGAGGTAGTAGATCCAGCCCTCGCCCCAGAAGCCCTCGACGAGCTCGGGGCCGAAGGCGCGGGCCGGATTCATCGCGGCGCCGGTGACCGCTCCGCCCATGAGGACGTCCATCGTGATCGTGAGCCCGATCGCGAGCCCTGCGATCGACTTGAAGGCGCCGCGCGGATCGACGGCCGTCGCCCATACCGCCCAGACGAGGAAGAACGTGAGCACAGCCTCGAGCACGAAGCCCTTGCCGTCGCTGACGAGCGGCGCGTGCGGGACGCTGCCGAGCGTCGCGGCGTACTCGAAGAGGGCGCGGAGCAGCAGGGCCGCGAGAACCGCGCCGAGGAACTGCGCCACCCCATAGACGACGGCGAGCCGCGTGGTGATCCGGCGCGCGAGCACGAAGGCGAGCGTGATCGCCGGATTGAAGTGCCCACCGGAGATGTGGCCGAGGTTCGAGACCATGATCCCGATCGCAAGGCCGTTGGCGAGCGCCACGGCGACGATGTCGCCCCCGGAGATGATCCCTGCCCCGCCGCCGATGAAGATCAGCGTGAAGGCGCCGACGAACTCGGCGACGCCGCGGCGAAGAGCGTCCTCGTCCACGCGCGGCAGGCTACGGAGGGGGTCGGACGGCGCAGTGCAACCCTTCTGGTACTTTCGGTCGGGTGGGCGAGGGGTCCTCCAGCGAGTCCGTCTACGAGGTCGAGTGCCCGCACTGCCACAGGCAGTTCACGGCTGCGCTCCTCGACGGCGCTGCCGCTCGCTACCAGGGCTTCAAGTGCCCGCACTGCAAGCTGTTCGTGCCGTTCGGGCGCGCGGACGAGCAGGAGCTCGTCGAGAAGCTCGACTGAGGCACCGCTTGCGGTGCCGTTCTCAGGACGTGCGGGCTTCGCCCGCGCGTCCGTCTGAAACGACCGGTCGAGAACATTTCGACGGTCGAAGCTGCGGCGTCAAGGCGCCCGCCTAGCATGCCGATAGCCGGGAGGTGGCCCTCGACGTTGCCGCTCCGGTCGCGGAGCGCCCGGCTCTCGCTGCCGTCCGCGTCGCGGCGATCCCCGCCCGCATCGGGCTGCCGGCGATCGTCCTGACGAGCTTCGTCCTGCGGCTCGCGGCCGCCTTCGCCCACGCGACGCCGCTCTACTTCCCGGACGAGTACATCTACGGCGGCCTCGCGCGCAGCCTTGCCACCTCGGGTCGGCTCGCGATCAGAGGCTCGGCGGCGCACTTCCCCGCACTCCTCGAACCGCTCCTGACTGCCCCCTTCTGGCTCCTCGGCGACCCGCTCGTCGCCTACCGGCTGACGCAGGGGCTGAATGCCCTGGCCATGTCGGTGGCGGCCGTGCCCGTGTACCTGCTCGCGCGCCGGCTCGGCCTCGGTAGCGGCCTCGCGCTCGGCGCGGCCGCGCTCGCCGTCGCCTGCCCCGACCTCCTCTACGCCTCCTTCGTGATGGCCGACCCGATCGCGTACCCGCTCGTCCTGGGCGGGATCTACGCCGGCGTATGCGCGCTCGAGCGACCGACGGGGCGCGCGCAGCTCGCCTTCGTCGCGCTGAGCGGGCTCGCCGCCTTCGCCCGGCTCCAATACGTCGTGTTGCCGGCGGCGTTTGTCGTCGCGGCGTTCGTCCTCGAGCGGCGGCGCGCGCTACGTGTCCACCGGCTTCCGCTCGGGCTGTTTGCGCTGCCGGTCGCGGGCGCGCTCGCCGTCGGGCCGTCGCGCGTCCTCGGCTACTACTCGGGAATCGAGCACCTGAAGGTCGGCGCTGGGTCGATCCTCCACTGGGCGGCGGTCGACGCGATGCTGCTCGCGTATTCGTCGGGCTGGATCCTCGTGCCGGGCGCGGCCGTGGCGCTGGCTCTCGCGCTGGCGCGGCCGCGCACCCGGGCAGAGCGGGCCTTCGCCGTGCTCCTCGTCGTGTACGCGGCCGGACTCTTCGCCGAGGCGGCGCTCTACGCCTCGAGCGGATCGACCCGCTTCCAGGAGCGGTACCTGTTCACGCTGCTCCCGTTGGTCGGGCCGGCGTTCGGGCTCTACGTCACGCGCGGCTGGCCGCGCCGGCTCGTGGTGGGCGCGATCGCGGCGGGAATGGTCGTCCTCTCGGCGCGCATCCCGCTCTCCGGCTTCAGCGCCGCCGACAACAAGCAGGACTCGCCGTTCCTCTTCGCCGTCTTCCGGCTCGAGGGCATCCTCGGCGTCGGGAGCGGAGCGCTGGCAGTCGCGCTCGTCGCCGCGGGCCTGTCGGCCGGCGCGGTGCTCGTCGCTCGGCGGCGGTGGGGCGGCGGGCTCGCGCTCGGGCTGGCCGTCGTCGCCGCCGGCGCCGCCTCGGTGGGCGCCTTCGCCTTCGACAGACAGAACGCGCAGAACGTGCGCACCTCGCATCTACCGCCAGACCTGCGCTGGATCGACCACGCGGCGCGCGGGCTCGGGCCGGTGACGCTGCTCCAGACCGCGGGCGCGCCGCGCGGCCGCGCGCTCGAGCAGCTGTTCTGGAACTCGTCGGTGACGAAGATCGCGCTGCTGAAGGGCGCGATCCCGACCGACGCCTTCGGCGCGGAGACGACGCGGATCGAGCGCGACGGGCGGCTGGTCGGCCCTCGCGGCCCGCAGGGCGGCTCGCTGCTCGTCGAGAACTTCGGCGCGCGAGTCGAGCTCGCGGGCGCGACGCGGACGGCACGCGGGACGAGCCTCGAGCTCTGGCGCTCACGCGGCACGCCTCGGATGGCGGTGCTCGCGTCGGGCCTCTACTTCGACGGCTGGCTCGCGCGGACGGGCTCGGTCACGGTGTGGCCGTCGGCCGACGGCGTCGTGCGCGGCACGCTGTCACTGACGCTGAGCCTCCCGCCGGGGACGGAGCGGACGCCGCTCCACTTCCGCGCGCCCGGCATCGACCGGCGCGTGTGGGTGTCACCGGACGGACAGCGCGTCGTCCGCTTCCGAGTCCACGCGCGAGGCCCGTGGCGCCTGGTGTTCCGGACGACGCAGACGGGCTTCCTCGGCGACGGCCGGGCGATCAGCGTGAAGGCGGCAGCCCCGCGCTTCGTCCGCGGCTAGACGCAGTCTTTCAAGCCCTGAGCTTCCGGAAGGCTCTCGAGCTTCTTGAGCGTGTTGTTCTCGATCTGGCGGATGCGCTCGCGCGTCACGCCGAACGCGCGGCCGACCTCCTCGAGCGTGCACGGCTGCTCGCCCTTCAGCCCGAACCGCAGCTCGATCACCTTCCGCTCGCGTTCGGGCAGTGAGGACAAAGCGTTCTCGATGTCGCCGCGCCGCAGCGACAGCGAGGCCGAGTCGAAGGGCGACTCGGCCTGCTCGTCCTGCACGAAGTCGCCGAGCTCGGACTCCTCCTCCTCGCCGATCGGCTTCTCGAGCGAGACCGGCAGCTGTGACATGCGGAGAATCTCCCGCACCTCCTCGGTCGTCATCTCGAGCTCGGTCGCGATCTCGTCCGGCCGCGGCTCCCGCCCCAGCCGCTGGACGAGCTGACGCTCGATGTGGACGACCTTGTTCAGCTTCTCGACCATGTGCACGGGGATCCGGATCGTCCGCGCCTTGTCGGCGATCGCGCGCGTGACCGCCTGCCGGATCCACCACGTCGCGTACGTGGAGAACTTGTAGCCCTTCCGGTAGTCGAACTTCTCCACCGCCCGGATGAGGCCGAGCGAGCCCTCCTGGATCAGGTCCAGGAAGGACAGGCCGCGGCCGAGGTACGACTTCGCGATCGAGACGACGAGCCGCAGGTTCGCCTCGATCATCTGCATCTTCGCGGTCATATCCCCGCGCTCGATCCGCTTCGCGAGGTAGACCTCCTGGTCGGCCGTCAGCAGTGGAACCTTGCCGATCTCGCGCAGGTAGAGCCGCAGCGAGTCGAGCGAGGGCTCCACGGTCAGGTCGAGCTTCGGCCCCTTCTCCTCCTCCGCCAGTGCGGGCTGCTCGTGCGGCGGGTGCTTGTGCGTCTCTCCCTCGACGAGCTCGATCGAGTGGTCGATCAGGTACGTGTAGAAGTCCTCGATCTGCTCCTTCGTGAGCTCGACGTCCTCGAGCCCCGAGACGATCTCGTCGTAGGTGAGGAACCCCTTCTCTTGCCCGTCCTGGACGAGCTTTTGGAGTTCTTCGACGTCCGGAAGGGAGATGTCGACGGTGAGCAAGTCGGGACCTCGACTTTCTGCGCTCGGCGGGACGGGGGACTCGAACTGCCTAGGCACGCAAAGAGCCGGTACGAACTGCCCCGGCTCACCCTGAACGCGCGGGATCTTACAACGGTTTGGGGAAAACCGGAACCACTTTTTTCATAGTTCGTTCACGATCTCGCCACATTCCTCGCCGCGGCTGTTGAGAAGGGGCAGCCGCCCCAGCCCGGCCGCCGCGAGCGCCTGCCCGTCGAGGCCGAGCCGGCCGAGGAAGGCGCCGAGCGCCGGCCGCACGCCGCGGCCGCTTCCGTCCACGACCTTGAGCGCGACGCCGACGCCGTCCGGGCCGGCGGCGCAGAGCAGGCCCTCCGCTCCGCCCTTCGCGGTCCAGCCCGGCACCGTCTTCATGAGCAGCGTGTCGGCCGCGTCGCCGCCGCGGATCAGCTCCGGGTGCGCACGCATCGCGGCGGCGACCCGGGCGCCGGCGTCAAGCGACTCGAGCCGCGAGAACGCGTGCGCCATCCGTTCGAGCGGGAGCGCGAAGGTGACGACCCCGCAGCCGTCGACAGCCGTGGGAATCTCGGACGCGTCTACTTCGGCCGCGGCCGCGATCTCCGCGAGGCAGCCGTCCTGCACCGGATGACCCGCGAGCCGGTAGCCCTCGGTCGGCCACCCTCGCGCGCGGCAGAGCGCCAGCATCCCGGCGTGCTTGCCGGAGCAGTTGTGGCGGAGGCGGGAGCGGTCCTCCGCCCCGCACTCGAGGTCGTCCTCGGTCGCCTCGGCCTTGGCGAGGAGCGCCCGCGCCGCTTCGAGCTGATCCGGCTCGGCGCAGTGCGAGGCGGATGCGATCGCGAGGTCGCGCTCGTCCAGGTCGTCGCGCGCACGCGCGAGGGGGAGCGCCTGGAGCGGCTTCGCGGACGAGCGCATGTACGTGACGAGTTCCGCGTCACCGGCGTGCTCGACGACGCGTCCGTTTTGGACGGCGACGGCGTGCACGGCGTGCACCGCCTCCACGACGGTTCCGCGTCGAACGACTACCCTGAGCGGCTCCAAGGATGCCCGAATTACCAGAAATGGAGGCGTGGCGCCGCGCCCTCGACGATCCAGTCAGCGCGTTTCCGATCGTGAAGGCGGGCCCTGCGCACGTCGCGACGCTGAAGACCTACGACCCGCCCCTCTCGGCGCTCGAGGGCCGCAGGCTCGAAGGTGCGCGCCGCCGCGCCAAGCGGCTCCTCTTCCCGACCGAGGACGGCGAGCTCGTGCTGCTCGTCCATCTGATGACCGCCGGGCGGCTCCGCTACCTGCGCTTCGGCGAGGCAGGCCCGAAGACGCCAGCCTTCCAGCTCGTCTTCGAGGGCGGCTCGCGCCTCGTGCTCACCGAGGCGGGGGCGAAGAAGCGCGCCGGCGTCTGGCTCCTGACGCCCGAGGCGGCCGAGGAGGAGCTCGCGCACCTCGGCCCGGAGGCGCTCGGCCTCGGCGCGGAGCGGCTCGGCGAGATCTGCACCGAGGAGTCGCGACGCCTGCACTCGCTCCTCCGCGACCAGCGCCTGATCGCCGGGATCGGCCGCGCGTGGGCGAACGAGATCCTCCACCGCGCCCGCCTGTCGCCCTACGCGCTGTCGCAGGATCTGACGCCCGAGGAGGTCGAGCGCCTGGCCGCCGCGATCGACGCCGAACTCGAGCGCGGCCTCGAGCTGCGCGAGCGCGGCGCGAACGACAAGAAGACCTACCGCGTGCACGACAAGCTCGGCACCCCGTGCTACGTCTGCGGGACGCCGATCGCCCGCGTCGACTTCGAGGAGCACACGATCTACTACTGCCCCGAGTGCCAAACGGGCGGACGCGTGCTTAAGGATCGGCGCCTCTCCCGCCTCTTGCGCTGAGGCACTCGGCGGCTTCAAGCGCATCGACCGGTTGTCGCCTACGGCACGTTCGACGAGAGTCGCTTCCAGACATGAAGGTCCGGCGGATTGCGGAAGAGACGCCACTCATAGATGGGGCGTCCCCCTCTCTGCGGTGACGTGCGATAAGGGGGACCGTGCTCCGGGAGGATGTAGGTCTTGGTCTTCCCGGCCCCGAGATCGACGGTGACGAGGATCTTCCACGTCACGACCTTTGCCGTTGAGATGCCCTCGATCGCCAGCGGAACGGCTCTGTCCTTTGGGGCCGTGATGACATTGCCGTGCACGAAGAAGGGACCGACGGGATGCGCACGAACTTCGTTGCCCTTCATCCGGAGCGCCACTGGGTTCTGAGAATTCAGGTCGAACCCTGAGCCGCAGCCCGTACTCTGCGCCGCCGCCCTGGCAGAACGCTTCCGCACCTTCTTTCACAGGACTGCGCGCCAAGACGAGCACGCGCATGTCGGTGATCACAGCAGTGTCCGCAAGGTGCCCGCGCGCCACCATGGACAGGAGGGTTTGGCGTGGGTCAGCGCCGCCAGCGTCGCGCGCCTTCCGCTCAAGCTCTTTGCACCCGTGAACGTCGGCTAGGCGCCTGGCGCGGTCCCGCGGGATCCCCACGACGATCAAGCCCTCCTCATCCCGCCGGATCGAGAAGCTCAGCGGCGCCGGTGCCTTATGGACGAGCCGGGCTACGCGATGTTTTGCACCGCCGTATAGGTCGCCAACGATGTCCCGCGCGACGACTCCGGCTACGAAGATCAGCGCCGCGAGCGCGAGCCCGCGAACACGTCCACCGCCGAGGAGACGAGTGCTTCTCTCTGGCCGCTGCGATCGGCCTAGGCCGCGACGGCGCCGTCGCTTCGACACGAAGCGACACGGTACCGCCACGAGCGAACCATCAGGCGGCTCCTGCGATGACGGTGTGCCGCATCCAGACGTTGGGCTCGACGTAGCGCCCGATGTCCCGCTCGCGGTCGATCTCGACCGGGACGAGCGCGCCCTCGACGACGTAGCTCCCGCTGTCCGGAAAGGTCATGCCCGTCCACTCCTCCCAGTCCGACAGCGTGCCCTCGACGACGAGCGAGCCGGGGCAGACGCCGAGGATCTCGGCGCCGAGCCGCTCGTGGACGCGGAGCCACGGATCGAAGAGCTGCCCGTCGGGGCGTCGCCACGCCAGGTAGTCCTCCATCGGCGTCGACGGGTGCTGAGCCTTGAGCGTCGGACGCACCGGCGCAAGGAGCGCGTCGAGGCCGTGCTCGCCGGCCAAGCCGCGCATGCCGTCGATGACCAGGCTGCTCAAGCCGCCGCCCTGGTAGCGCGGATCGACGACGGCGACGAGCGCCGACAGCGTCGTCGGCTCGCCGCCGTCCTCGAAGACGCGGCGGAGAACGCCGTCTACCCCGTCTGGGAGATTCTCGAAGGTGCCGTCCCAGCGGAACGGAATCGTCTGCCCGCGGCCGACGAGGGTGTCGGTCTCGTCGTCGTAGAGCACGAGCTGGAGCTCGGGAAATTCCCGCCGCACGCGATTCCAGTGGGCGTTGAACGTCTCCCCCGTGTGGTGGATGAACTCCGGCCAGACGTCCTCGACCTCGCCCAGCCGCTCGACGAGATCCGGACGCTCTGAGTACGGGACGACGAGCACGCGCGTCAGCTCTCGACGCGCGACAGGAAGCCGTCCAAGAGGCGCAGGTAGTCCTCCGTCTGCTCCACGTGCGCCATGTGCGAGGCGCCGGGAAGGATCACCGACTCCGCGCCGGGGATGCCCTCCGCGACGGTGCGGTTGATCGCCGGCGTCGCCTCGTCGTGCTCGCCCGTGACGACGAGCGTCGGGACATTGATCTCGCCGAGGCGGTCGACGATGCTCCACTCGCGGAGCGTCCCGGTCACGTGGAACTCGCTCGGCCCGTTCATCGTCCGGTAGACGACGCCGTGCCGCTCGACGAACTCGAAGGTGCGGAGCACGCAGTCGGGCCACGGGTCGACGCGGCATACATGCCGCCGGTTGAAGGCCATCGCCGCCTCGGTGTACTCCGGGTCGTCGGTCGTTCCCGCGGCCTCGTGCTGGTCGAGCACCTCCTGCACCTCCGGCGGAAGCTGCGCCCGCAGACGCCCCGTCTCCTCGATCCACTGCGGGATGCTCGCCGGCGCGCTCGCGAGCACGAGGCTCGCGAGCCCGGCCGGCTGCGTGAGCGCGTACTCCATCGCCAGCATCCCGCCCCACGAGTTGCCGAAGAGGTGCACGCGCTCGAGGCCGAGCGCCTCGCGCACGGCGCCGACCTCGTCGACGAACAGCTCCACCGTCCAGAGCGATAGGTCGTCGGGGAGGTCGGACTTCCCGCAGCCGAGCTGGTCGTAGAAGACCGTGCGGCGGCCCGTCGCGGCCATCCCCTGGAGCGGCTCGATGTAGTCGTGCGTGCCGCCCGGGCCGCCGTGCAGGCAGAGAAGCGGCAGCTTGCCCGGCTCCTCGCCCTCGCCGACGACGCGGTACCACGTGCGGTAGCCGCGGAAGGGGACGAAGCCCTCGGCCACTACGCGCCCGGGAGCGTGATCCGCAACGTCTCCTCCTCGACCGCGACCGAGCCGCCGAGCGTGCGGACGAGGCGAACCGCGACGGCCGCGCCGAGGTCGCGGAGGTCCTCGCCGAGGACGACCGGCGCGGAGGCAGGCGTGATCGGCGAGACGTCGACGCGGCGGCCCTCGACCCGGACGTCCACGTGCTCGAGGCCGCCGTGCCGGAGCGCGCAGCGGACGAGCGCCGCGACTGCCCGTTCCGTCGCAGGCGCGTCGACCGTCACCGGCTCGCCCTCGCCCTCGACGCGCACGAGGTCCGGGTCGAGCCGGCCCGCCGCGGCGCGGACGAGCTCGCCGAGCGAGACCTGGGTCGGCGTCGGCTCGTAGCGGCCCGACTCGATCCGGGCGGCGAGGCCGAGCTCGTCGAGGAGCTCGGTCATCTGGCCCGAGGCGGTCTCGATCATCGCGACGTAGCGCGTGGTCGGCTCCTCGAGGCCGTCCGTCTTCGCGATCGTGCGCGCGAAGCCGTACACGGTGGCGAGCGGCGTGCGCAGGTCGTGGCACGCGAGCGAGACGAGGCGGGCGAAGAACGTATCCTGGTTCGACGACATGGACTCACGGATTCTCACAGACGATCTCCAGGCATCCTCGCCCGAGGTGCGCATCGGCCTCTCGCGCGTCGGCGTCACCGGCGTCAGCAAGGCGATCCGGCTCTCGCACGCGGGCAAGGAGAAGCTGATCTCGGCCCGGATCGAGTGCACGGTCGACCTCGACGCGAGCCAGAAGGGCGTGCACATGTCGCGCTTCCCGGAGCTCTTCGAGGAGGCGATCGACGAGGTCGTGATCGGCGAGGCGCTGCTCGTCGAGGCGCTCGCCGAGCACATCGCGCGCCACATCGCCGAGCGGCAGCGGGCGCTGCGGGCCGAGGTGCGGATCGACGCGCGCTACCCGCTCGAGCGGCGGACGCCCGTGAGCGACCTGCCGACGCAGGAGATGGTCGGCCTGATCGGGATCGCGGCGGCCTCGGACCGCGGCGTCCGGCGGGTGGTCGGCGTCGAGGCGACCGGGATCAACGCATGCCCGTGCGCGCAGGGGCTCGTCCGCGGCCGCGCCGCCGAGCGGCTGCTCGAGGGCGGCTTCGACGAGGACGACGTCGAGCGCATCCTCGAGCTCGTCCCGCTCGCGACCCACAACCAGCGGGGCCGCGGCACGCTCTACGTCGGCACCGACGCGCCGGTGAACGCCGAGCAGCTCGTCGCCGTCGTCGAGTCGTCGATGAGCTCGCCCGTGTACGAGCTCCTGAAGCGGCCGGACGAGCTCTTCGTCGTCGAGCACGCGCACCTCCAGCCGCGCTTCGCCGAGGACTCGGTGCGGCTCGCGCTCGCGGGCGTGCTCGACACCTACCCCGCGCTCGACGACGCCGACTTCCTCTTCGCCCGCCAGGTCAACCTGGAGACGATTCACACCCACGACGTCATCGCCGAGCGGTCGGGCACCGTCGGCGAGCTGCGTACAGAGCTGGAAGAGGGCGTCGGCCCGGCGCGGCACACCGAGCTGCGCGAGTGGCTCGCGTCTTAACGCTCAACCTCTGGGGGATCCGAGGTGAGTGGCCGGCACGCCGGCGGGTAATCGCCGACGGCCTGCGCGACCTTCGCCCCGACCTCGTCGCCTTCGTCGAGGCGATCGTCACCGACAACTACGACCAGGTCGTCGACCTTCTCGGGCCGGACTACGAGGTCGCGCACCAGGCCGCGCGCGAGCCGGACGGCCAGGGCGCCTCGATCGCAAGCCGCTGGCCGATCTCCGCGCTGCACGAGGTCGACCTGCACGTGACGCCGCGCACGCACGACTTCGCGTGCACGACGCTCGTCGCGGAGGTCGCCGCGCCGGAGCCGTACGGGCCGCTCGTCTTCGTCGACCACGTGCCGAGCTGGCAGCTCCAGTTCGAGCACGAGCGCGAGCTGCAGGCGCTCGCCGCGGCACGCTTCGTCGAGGAGCTCGCCGGAGACCGCCACGTGATCTTCGCCGGCGACTTCACGGCTGAGCCCGAGTCGGCCGGCGTCCGCTTCCTGACCGGCCGCCAGTCGCTCGACGGCACGAGCGTCTGCTACCGCGACGCGTGGGAGAGCGCGCACCCGGGCGAGCCGGGCGAGACGTTCACGCCGCGCAACCCGCTCCTCTACGACTGGGACTGGCCGTTCCGGCGGCTCGACTACGTCCTCGTTCGCTGCGGCGAGCACGGCGGCCCGACGCTGGCGATCTCGAGCTGCGAGCTCATCTTCGACGAGCCCGTCGACGGCGTCTGGGCGAGCGACCACTTCGGCGTCGTCGCCGATCTGGCGCCGCCGCCACCCCGGTAGCTAACGAGCCGGCGCCTCGCGCCCGAAGCGGAAGCGGTTCTCGGTCCCGGCGCGAAGGCGCGCGATGTTCGCGCGGTGGAGCACCACGACCGCGACCGCGGAGAGGCCGCCGAAGACGATCACCGGCCAGGGCTCGCCGAGGAGCGCGGCCAGGATCGGGAGCGACGAGGCGGCCAGGATCGACGCGAGCGACGCGTAGCGGAAGAGCAGGAACGTCACGATCCAGATCGCGGCGCCGATCCCGCCCACGATCGGCGCGACGCCGAGGAAGGCGCCGCCCGCCGTCGCCACCGTCTTCCCGCCCTTCTCGAAGCGCAGGAAGAGCGGCCGCCAGTGGCCGAGCATCGCGGCGCCGCCCGCCAGCACGCCGGCGAGGTCGCCCACGAGCAGCGTGCCGACGAGCGCGGGAGCGAAGCCCTTGGCGACGTCGAGCAACACGACGGGGACGCCGTAGCGCCGCCCGAAGACCCGCCAGACGTTGCTGCCGCCGATGTTCCCGCTCCCGAGCGTGCGGATGTCGACGCCGCGCCACGCGCGCACGATCCAATAGCCGGTCGGGACCGACCCGGCGAGGTAGCCGCCGAGAACGACGAGGACGGTCGTCACGTGAGGCTCTTCGACATGTAGACGCTGCGCTCCTGATACCCGAGGGAGGTGTACAGCGACCGCGCGATCGCGTTCCCGGCGAAGACGTTCAGGTTGATCCTCTCGAACCCTCGCCGGCGCGCCTCGTCCTCCGCCATGAGCATGGCCGCGCGCCCGTAGCCGCGGCCGCGAAGTCCGTCCTCGACGTACACGTCCAGAATCCCCAGCGCCCCGCGCCGCTCGGTGAGCCAGACGTGGCCGACGCGCTCACCGCTCGCATCGTCCTCGAGCGCCAAGAGGATCTGTCCGGCGGTGCGGAGACCGTCGCGCAGCAGCCCCGCGAAGTCGTCATGCGCCTTCTCGCGCGCCTCGGTCTCGGGGAAGCCGCCGTGCTCGACCATCTCTTGCGCGTATTCCTCTCTGCTCCGGCTCAGCCAGTCCTCGAACTCGTCCTCGCGCAGCGGACGGAGCCGCACGCACATGTCGCTTACGGCCGGATCTGTGACCTCGACGCCCAGTCGTTGATCGTCGACCAGTCGAGGTTGTCGAAGAACGCGTCGATGTACGAGGCGCGGTCGGTCTGGTAGTCGAGGAAGTAGGCGTGCTCGTAGACGTCGAGCGCGACGAGCGGCGTCGCGTTCCAGATCGGATACGTGTTCTGGGCGTCGCCGACGTAGTTGAAGAGCCGGCCCTCGTCCCAGTCGTAGGCCGTCCAGGCCCAGCCCCGGCCGGCCATGCCGCTCGCGGTGAGGTCGGCGCGCCACTCCGCCGCCGAGCCGAAGTCGCGCTTGATCAGGTCGCCGACCGGCCCGTCGGGGTCGCCGCCCCCGCCGCCGAGGCACTCGAAGTAGAGCTCGTGGTTCTTGATCCCGCCGATCGCAAACGAGAGCTCGACCTTGAGCGCGCGGATCTCCGAGTACACCTGGTTCGCCGCCGCGAGGTCGATGCCGTCCAGCTTCCCGAGGATCTCGTTCCGCTTGTTCACGTAGCCCTCGTAGAGCTTGTAGTGCGCCTCGACGGTCGCCCGCGAGATGCCGTCGAGCTCGTAGAGGCTCGGCTTCAGCTCGCGCGCGGCGATCTCCTCGAACTTGTACGCCAGCGTCATCGCGGCGCGCAGCATAACCGTTAGCCTCCGTGGCAAACGCCCAGAGGAAGGAGCGCCGCCATGCCCTACACGGTTCCGGATCTGCCGTACGACTACGCCGCGCTGGAGCCCCACATCGACGAGGCGACGATGCGCGTCCACCACGACAAGCACCATGCGGCCTACGTCACCAACCTGAACGCGGCGATCGAGGGAACCGAGTTCGACGGCCGGCCCATCGAACAGGTGCTCGCGGAGCTCGACCTCCTTCCCGAAGACAAGCAGACGGCGGTCCGGAACAACGGCGGCGGGCACGCGAATCACACGCTCTTCTGGGAGATCATGGGCCCGAACGGCGGCGGCGAGCCGGGCGGCGCGCTCGCGCAGGCGATCTCCGACACGTTCGGCGGCCTCGGCGAGCTGAGGAGTGCGATGAACGACGCGGGCGTGAAGCGCTTCGGCTCCGGCTGGAGCTGGCTCGTCTGGGACGGGAGCGGCCTTTCCGTCTACTCGACGGCGAACCAGGACAGCCCGATCCTGAGGTCATACGACGACGTTCCGCTCCTCGGGATCGACGTGTGGGAGCACTCCTACTACTTGCAGTACCAGAACCGCCGCCCCGACTACCTCGAGGCGTGGTGGAACGTCGTGAACTGGCCGGCCGTCGAGTCGCGCTACGAGACGGCTATCTCCTCCTGATTTTCTGAGTTCCGCTGTGTGAGTCGAGGTAGCCGGCGCCCGCTTGGTTCACGGTCATCGCGACCCGGTAGACCGTGACGCCGCGGCGGCGCGGGATCTTGAAGAGTCGCGCCGACTTCGGCCCGAGCTTCAGCTTCAGCGTCGTCACCCACTGGCCGAAGCGCGACTTGCGCTGGAGGTAGACGAAGTGCCCGGCCCACGAGTGGTCGGCGGCGCTCACCGTCGTGTAGAAGCGGCTCCGGCGCGGGGTGAAGGTGATCTTCGGCTTCACCTGCACGACCGCCTGCTGGCTCGATGTCCTCCGCCACGTGGCCCAGTAGGTCGTGTAGATCGAGGGCGTGGTCGCGAAGCTGAAGACACCGCCCGTCGTCGTCTGGACGACCGCGAGCTGGATCGGCGAGGTCTGGCCGTACGGTTGGGAGAGGATCGTCACGGTCTCGCCGGTCTGCTTGTTCGAGACCGTGCCGTTGAGCACCGTCTGCGTGCCGTAGACGACGATCGGGTTCGTCGCCCCGAAGGTCAGCGAGGGCGGCGGCCCGTTCACGCGCACGACGCCCTTCAGCGACGGCTTGATCGCGTCGTGGTACGGGAACCGGCCTGCCGTCCTGAAGGTGAACGAGTAGCTCGCGCCCGGCGCCAGGATCGGCGAGGCGAACGAGCCGTTGTCGGCGACGATCTGGTGGTTCGCCGTGTCCGAGTTCGTCCACCTGACGGTGTCGGCGAAGTTGATCCGGACGGAGCTCGGCGAGAAGCCGTTCTTCGTGATCCTGACGTTGACGGTGGCCGCCTGAGCGGGCGCGGCCACAGCGAACGCGGTGAAGGCGGCGGCGAGAGCGACCAGCCTGCGCATCTGGAACCCCCTGTCCGTTTGCGGCTACTGCTACAGACGCCGCGACTAGGTGGAAGATTGTTTTCACGCCGTAAAAAGCCTCGGGCGACGTGTCTCTATCTGCCAATAGCTCTCCGCACAAGTGCTTGCTACGGTCCGATACGTGCGAGAACGAGAGCAGCCGAGTTATCTGCGCATCGCCGCGGGCGTCCTGAAGGCGCTGTTCACGACGTCACCGTTCAAGCCCTCAATAGTCGAGATCAAGAGGGACGGCGAGATCGTGATCAAGACAGCCGACGCGCCCGACGATCGCTAGATGGTCGCTTAGTCATTCCGCCCGATGGCTACCCGAGGCCTCAGCACGCTGTTCAAGGTGGCCTTTTCCACGTTGCTGGCGCTGGCGCTTCTGACGCTGGCGGCCGCCGTGGCGTACACGATCCTCATCCCGAACCCCACGGAGAGCCAGTCGACTGCGGAGGCGAAGCTGTTCCAGATCGCGTCATACAGCTTCACGGCTCTCGGGGGTCTCTTCACCGCCAGGGTCGCTTAGGCGCTGCATCTCTGCTGGAATCCGAAGGAGCGCCGTGCCACGTAAGGAAGATGAAGCCGTGGAGGTCGCGCTCGCACCGCCCTTCTCGATGCCCGGGCGCGCGGGTGCGTCGGCCCCTGCCGAGGCGGCCCGCCGGGAGCCGACGGACGGCGATCTCCTCCAGCGCATCGGCAACGGCGACCGCTCTGCATTCGAGGTCCTCTACAGCCGCTATGCGCGCGCAGTGCTCGGGCTCGCGCTGCGCCGCCTCGGCGACCGCGGGCGCGCGGAGGAGGCGGTGCAGGAGACCTTCACCTCGATCTGGCGCTCGGCCTCGAGCTACCGCCCGGAGCGCGGCCCCGGCGCGCCCTGGCTCTACGCGGTCGCGCGGCATGCCATCGTCGACCGCTTCCGGGCACGTACCGAGGCCGCCGCCGAGGTGCCCGAGGAGGCGTCGGGCGAGCCCGGGCCGGCCGAGCGCGCCGAGGCGTCCTTCGTCTCCTGGCGCGTGCACCGCGCGCTCGAGGAGCTGCCGCAGACCGAAAGGACGGTGATCGAGCTCGCGTACTGGGGCGGCCTGTCCCAGAGCGAGGTCGCGGAGTACCTGAACGTGCCGCTCGGCACGGTGAAGACGCGCACCCGTAGCGGGCTCCACCGCCTCGCCGACCTGCTGGAAGGAGAGCTCGGATGACGAGCCGCCCGCCCGACTTCGACGAGCTCGTCGGCGAGGATCTCGCGGCGGACGAGCGCGCGCGCCTGCGCGGCGTCCACGACCTCCTCGTCGCGGCCGGGCCTCCGGCCGAGCTCTCGCCTGAGCTCGAGCGGGCGCCGAGCGTCGGCGGCGCGGTGCACTTCCTCCCCCGGCGGCGGCGCGGCGCGGTGCTCCTGCTCGCCGCCGCGGTTGCGGCGGCGGCCTTCGGCGGTGGGTTCCTCACTGGCGCCGTCACGCGCGGCGGCGAGTCGAAGAGTGCCGTAGCCGTCATCCCGATGCACGGCACCGGCGCGGCGCCGAACGCACTCGCGAGCATCTCGCTCGAGGACGTCGACAAGGCCGGAAACTGGCCGATGCGGTTCACCGTGCAGGGTCTGCCGGAGCTCCCGCGCGGCGGCTACTACGAGCTCTACCTGACCCGCCACGGCCGCATCGCCGCCACCTGCGGCACCTTCAACGTGCACGGCGGCCAGACGACCGTGCGCCTGAACGCGCCGTACAAGCTCAAGGGCTTCGACGGCTGGGTCGTGACGCGCCACCTCCCGGGTCATCCCGAAGAGGCGACGCGGCCGGTGCTGACGACCTAGCCGGTCGAGCAGACCGAAGCGGCCGCATTCGGGCAGCCAGGCGTCGGGCCTACTGGCGACGCGCGCGTGACCGCCGATGTAGACAGGGGCGAAACGGGCTAGGAGACTAGTCGGCATGAGTGGTCAGGACCGGGCTGCTTGGCGGAGGGCGCGGCTGGTCATATCGCGCTTGGCGGTCTGGGCGGTGCTCATCGCGGTGTTCCTGGTGCTGGCCTTCGCAGTCGTCTTGTGGCCGACCTTGCTCTTGGCGGTGCTTGCGGGGGCGTCCGTGGGCCTGGTGGTCCGGTTCACGATCAAGCGGCGCCGCGCGCCCGGCAAAGGACCTCAGTTATCGCGACAGGCGACAGGTCCCGGCCGTGGTTACCTCCTGCTGCTCATCATCGGAACGGTGGGCGTGGTGGCGATCGCCACGGGATCCTTCACGTTCGGTGCGGGCGTCTACCTGAAGCCCCGCCATCCTGCTCGGCCGCTGCGAACACCAACCCACCGCGTGACCTACCAGGCGGATCTGGACTTCGAGGCCAAGGGCGACTGGTCGGGCCTGGAGTGGTTCACGCTGAAGCGCGCCGAAGCGAAGGCCCTCGTTCGAGCCGGCAAACGGCCCATCGAACCGCTCTTGCAAGCCGCAGTGCCGTCAGGTTGGAAGGTGCACCCCGATACGACCGGCAACGTCACCGTCTATCGGATTCAGCGCGCCTATCCATCACACCCCTTCCACGTGCCCTCCTGGCGGCCACTTACCATCAGCACGTCGCTGCCGGCACCGGAGCTGCGTTCGCCGCGCTTCCGGTACCCGATTTTCGCCGGCAAAGGGTCGATGATCACCCTGCATGCTCCCGAGCACCGAGTACGTGCCACGGCACCATCGAGCTCTGCGTCTCCTGAGGCCGGGGCTCGCGAAGTGCGGGTCGTGAAGCTGGAGGTGATCGGCGCCCACGAGGCAGGCTCAGGCGTGGACATCGAAATCGAAAGCGATCTGGCGAGGCAGCTCCCGCAGACGTGGGTCGGCCATGGCATTTTGGTTGTGTTCGCCAGCATCCTCGGGTCGCTGGGTTTCACGCTCGCCGGTGCATGGGGGTTCGTTTGGCGCTTCCTCAAACGGCTGTTCAAAGGCGGCAAGGCCCCGCTCACCAAAAGTGTCTTGCGCGGCAAGCGCAGCAAGAACGCGGCCCTCACGTCGTACCTCGAGGGAAGGGGGCTGTCAGCCGAAGACGAGCGGTCGGCGATTAATTCCGTGGTTCACGAAGCGCGGAGACTCGCGACGGAGACGATCACCGACTCGAGCGAGCCGGGCGTCCGCGCAAAATACGATGCGGCCGTCCTTAGAATGAGGGCCGAGGGCAAGCTTCCTGAGCTCGACGTGGTGTATGCCGCGCTCAAGGAGGCCGGAATCTCAAGTGATGAGCTCGATGCCCTCGACACGGCCTTGGACAAGGCAATCATCGCAGGCCAGGAGAGCTGATCTCCCCGACGGCGACGCCCGAGCAACGCGATCCGGCCGCTGCTCCCGACGTAATCACTCCAGCTGCTTCGCGAAGAGGACGAGCCCGAGCGCCGTCGCCGCGGCGCCAATCCACACCGTGAGCCCGACCGCGGCTCGCGCGGGCGTGGCGGGAAGCGCCGACAGCACGATGCCGTGCAGGAAGACGGGCACCTTCGTCAGCCCGACGGCGAGCGCGAGCAGCCCTAGCGCGCCCGCCGCGGTGATACGCGCGTCGCGCGAGCCGCGCGCGACCACCGCCAGCCCGACGAGCGCGAAGACGGCCTCGTTCCCGGCCTCGACCCAGCGACCCTCTGAGGCGTTCGAGGCGAACGCGAACGCGGCGGCGGTGGCCAACGTCGCGGCGCCGGCGAGGACGCCGAGCGCGACCGCCGAGCGCTCGAGCACGCGCCGGCGGGCGAGGGCGAGCGCGACGGCGGCGGCGAAGGGAAGCGCGAGCGGGAACCACGGCCACACCGGCGGCGCGTCCACCCGGACGAGCTCGCCGGCGAGCCGCGCGTGCCGTCCGTCGACGCGGAGCGGGATCGTCCACCTGCCGCGATCGATCCCGGGTGGAAGCCCGCGCACCCGCGCGTCGTGCCACACGAACGACCGGCCGCTCGTGTGCTGCGGCTCCAGGCCGAGCGCCGCCGCGGTCGGCGCCCTCAGCACCGTCACCCCCGAGTCGTCGATGCGGAGGAACGGCTCGCCGCCGTAGCCGAGCACCGTCACCGAGTGACCCGGCCGCACCGAGAGCCGCAGCGCGCGGTCGCCGAGGTAGACGTGCGCGCTCAGCGGCAGCCGCGTCGGGAAGACGCGGACGCGGTAGTCGACGGCAACGGAGCCGGTGCGAATGTGGGCGCTCGCGGGCCCGGGCGCGGCGAGCGCGACCAGCGCTGTGAGAAGGAGAGCCTTACGGAGCGATGCGACCGGCCGCGACGAACGCTGCATACGTCACGGGCATCTTCGCTTCGAGAAAGCGCTCGCATGCCTCGGCGTAGCGGCGGATCTCGCGCTGGGCCGTCTCGGCCGCCCGGAGCGAGACGAAGTTCATCAGCGAGCGCGCGTTGATCGTCCAGTAGAACTCGGTGTAGGCGCCGACCGGCATGACGAGCCGGGCCAGCTCGCGGGCGACGCCGCGCTCCACGAGCCGCTCGTACGTGGCGTAGGCGGCGTCGTACACCGCGCGCAGCTCCTCCCGCGTCGCCTCGGCGAGCTCCGGCGCGACGGGCTCGAAGGAGTACGAGCCGGGCTTGCCGACCTGCGTCCGCACGTCCTCCGGCTCGGGCACGTAGAAGTCGTCGGTCGCGCGCGCGTAGCGCATGCTGAACTCGTTGAACGAGCCGACGCGGTGCCGGAACCACTCGCGCGCGACGAAGATCGGTGCGCGGACGTGAAACCGAAACGAGTTGTGTTCGAAGGGCGTCCCGTGGGATTCGCGGAGGAGAAACCTGATCAGACCGGCGTCGGAGTCATCCATTTCATCCTTGCGGCGCGCGAAGCTGACCCGTGCCGCGTTGACCACGGAGAGGTCGTCGGCCATGCAGTCGTCGAGGCGGACGAACCCGTGGTCGAGGACGCGGATCGCCCCGTCGGCTATCACTCCGGCTGTGACGGCCACGTCGCCGAGCGTACCAACGTTGTATGTCGGCACCTCCGGCTGGGCCTACCCGTCGTGGAAGCCCGGCTTCTACCCGGCCGGGACCGCGTCCGGCGACTTCCTCCGCTTCTACGCGGAGCGGTTCCCGACCGTCGAGCTGAACACGACTGGCTACCGGCTGCCAGCCGAGGAGCAGTTCGACCGCTGGGCGGCGCAGACGCCGCCCGGCTTCGCGTTCGCGCCGAAGCTGCCGGGGCAGCGGCCGCAGCTCGTCGCGGAGTTCTCCGCCCGCGTGCGTCGGCTCGGCGACCGCCTCGGGCCGGTGCGCGTGTCGGTGAAGAGCCCGCGCGACGAGGGCTTGCTCGAGCTCCTGCTCGGCTCGCTCGATCCGTCGCTCCGGCTCGCCTTCGACCTGGAGGATCCGTCGTGGGACGGCATCGAGCCGCGCCTGGTCGAGGCCGGCGCGATGCGCGTGAACGACCTCGAGCGCGACGCGCCGTTCCGCTACGTGCGGCTGCGCGAGCCGCCGTACTCGGACGACGACCTCCGCGGGTGGGCCGAGCGGCTGCGGCCGCTCGACGTGCCGACCTTCGTCTATCTCCGCCACGAGGACGAGCCGACGGCGCCGCGCTACGCAGAGCGCCTCCTCGAGCTCCTGCGCTAGAAGCGCGCGACCGCGCCGAGGTGGCGCTCGTACGCGCCGGTCTCGAGGATCTCCGCGATCTGCTGTACGGCGAAGACGAGCTCCTCGTCAGTGTTGTAGTAGTGCGGGCCGAGGCGCAGGCCCGCGTCGGGGCGGAAGTCGCAGAGGATCCCGCGCTCACCCAGCTCCTTGTGCACGGCCTCGAACTCCGGCACGCGCACTGTCACCGTGCCGCCGCGGCGGGCCGGGTCGCGCGGCGAGCCGACCTCGAAGCCCGCCTCGTCGGCCAGGCGGATCAGGAGCTCTGTCTGCAGGAGCGAGTTCTCGCGGATCCGCTGCACGCCAATCTCCTCGACGAGGTCGTACCCGGCCGTTGCCGCGTAGAGCGCCGGCACGTTGGGCGTGCCCGTCAGGAAGCGCGCCGCGCCCTCCGCATACTCGAGCTCCGGCTCGAAGGCGAACGGACGCGCGTGCGCCTGCCAGCCGACGTACATCGGCTCGAGCCGCTCGGCGAGGTCGGGTCGCACGTACAGCCATCCCGCGCCCGGGCCGCCGCACAGCCACTTCACGCTGCCGCCGACGGCGAAGTCCACGTCCAGCGCGGTCACGTCCAGCGGCACGATCCCTGCTGACTGGTACGCGTCGAGGAGCACGTAGGCGCCGACTTCGTGGGCCCGCGTCACGATCGCCTCCACGTCCTGGATCTCGCCGTTTCGGAACAGGACGTGGCTGATCGGGACGAGGAGCGTCCGGTCGTCGATCGCCTCGACGACCGCCGCGTCGTCCGGACACACGATCACCTCCGCGCCCCGCGCAGCCTGCGCCTGGTGGAGGTAGCGCACCGACGGGAAGTTCGGCTCCTCGTAGACGATCCGGTTCCGGTCGCCGCTGCGCAGGTCGAAGCACGAGAGGACGATCGCCTCCGCGACGGTCACGTTCTGGTGCATGACGACCGAGCCCGGCGGCGCGCCGACGATGCGCCCGATCTGGTCGCCGACCGTCATCGGCATCGTCCACCAACCCTCGCCCCAGGCGCGGATCCCGCGCGTCGCCCACGTACGCGCGTACTCGGCCAGCCGCCGCTCGGCCTCGGCCGGCATCGCGCCGAGCGAGTGGTTGATCAGGTAGGTCGTCTCCCGGAGGATCGGGAAGCGCTCGCGGTAGGCGAGGAGCTCCACGGGCCTGAGTCTAGGCCCGCGCAAGAAGCACGAGCCGGGTCTCGATCCGAAGTTCCTCGCCCTCCGGCCCGCCGTAGCACTCGATCCCGGTGAAGCCCGCCTCCTCCACGAGCCGCACGAGCTCCGTCACCGTGTACGTGCGGACGCCGTAGGTGATCGATTCGCGCGCGCCCTCGGGCCCGATCACGACGAAGTCGTTGTCGAGCACGCCCGCGACCTGGTCGAACCGCCGTGCCTCGAGGAGCAGGCCGCCGTCCGGCAGCGGCTCCCACTGGGCGGGCTGGAAGATGCGTGCCAGCCGGTCGCGGTGCATCGTCTCGACGACGAGCGCGCAGCCCGGCCGGAGCACGCGGCGGAGCTCCGAGAGCGTCTGCCGGTCGCCGTCCTCCCCGCGGTAGCCGAGCGACGAGAAGAGGTTGAAAACCGCGTCGAAGCTCGCGTCGGCGAACGGCAGCTCGCGGTGGTCGGCCTCGACCCACTTCGGCCACTCGCCCTCTCCGGCCCGCCGCCGCGCCTCCTCGAGCAGCACCGGCGAGCGGTCGGCGCCGACGACGTGGTAGCGGGCCCGCGCGAGCGGGATCGCGTGCCGGCCGTAACCGCAGGGGCAGTCGAGGACGTCCGCGCCTGCCTCGAGCCCGGCCAGCCGCGCGAAGCCGAGCGCCTCCGCCTCGGGATCGTCGCCGCGGTCGAGCTGCGCGTAAGTGCGCAGGTAGAGCTCGTCGAAGAGCCGGTCCCAGTCGTCGCGCGTCACGCTTCGAGTAGAGCCTTCAGCCGCTCGAGGTTCTCGCGTGCCTCGCGCTCGGCACGTCCGCGCACCATCCCGCCCGCGAAGCGAAGCGGCCCGCTCAGCTCGAGGACGAGCGCGAGGTCGACGCGCGTGCCGGCCGCGACCGGCGTGAGCTCGAACGTCGCCCAGGCGCGCACCGGCCCGCCGCGGCTGACGATCTCGAAGAGCCGCGGCGCCTCGTTCCGCGTGACGTCGAAGCTCGCCTCCCGCTCCTGGCCCGCGATCCGCCGCACCTCGGTCCCGCGCTCGACGTCGACGCGGACGAGCGAGGGCTGCCACTCGGGCCCGCGCTCGAGGTCGGAGACGAGCGCGTAGACGTCCTCCGGCGGCCGCGCGATCTCGATCCGCTCCTCGATCCTCACGCGAGCGCCACCGTCGCCTCGACCTCGACCGGCATCCCGGCCGGCAGCTCGGCGACGCCGATCGCGCTCCGCGCGGCCAGGCCGCGCTCATCGCCGTAAACCTCGACGACGAGATCGGTGAAGCCGTTGACGACCTGCGGCTGGTCGCCGAAGCCGGGCGCCGAGCGGACGAGGCCGAGCACCTTCACCCAGCGGGCGACCGCATCCAGCGAGCCGAGCTCGTCGAGGATGCGCCGCAACGCGAGGAGCGCCGTCGTCCGCGCCGCCGCGTAGCCGTCCTCGACGGTCATGTCCTCGCCCACGCGGCCGACGAGGCCGATCGGCCCGATCCCAGAGAGGTACGCGAGCCCGCCGTGGACGAGCACGGGCCGGAGCTTAGGCCGGAACGGAAGCTCGGGGACCTCCGGGATCTCGAGCCCGAGCGCGGCGACGTGTTCGTCGACGGTCACGGTGTGCGGACGATCGGCTGGGCAGTCGGGGGCTTCGCAGGTCGGGGCGGCGGCTTGGAGTCGACGAGGACGGCCGCTGCCAGCAGGACGGCCATCGCGACCGTGCTCTCGCCGGCGAGGCTCCGCGGCAGGCGGGTCAGGATGCCGCCGTCGCCGCGCTCCAGCGCGGGCCGCGCGACGAAGTGGTGGACCGCGCCCCACGTGAGCGCCACGCAGACGAGCCCGAGCTTCACGAGCAGCACGTGGCCGTAACCCTGCGTCCAGAGGTCGGAGAGCTGCGGGAGCCGCAAGATGCTGAGGTAGACGCCCGCGCCGACGAGGCAGGCGACGAGCACCGAGGCGAGCTTCGAGAAGCGCAGGAACGCCGCCCGGCGCAGCTCCGGCGCCGCCGGCCACACGACCGCGACGAGCTGGACGAGCCCACCCATCCAGAGTGTCGCCGCGGAGAGGTGGATCCAGTCCGCGAGCTGCGAGAGCCACGACGAGCCGGCGTCGGCCGCCGAGTGGCCGGAGAGCGAGAGGCCCGACGCAAACCCGAGCCCGAGCAGAAAGGCCGGCCAGAGAAAGACCGTCCGGTCGGTCAGCCACGCGAGGTAGAGCAGCGCCGCGACGAGCGCGAAGCCGAGCGTCATGGCGATGAACGCCTGGCCGAAGCGCGTCCCGCCGACGATCGGCGACAGGTCGCCGTAGAGCAGGCGGCCGAACGGGAGCTGGAGCGCGTCCTCGGCGCGGAGCAGGAACGCGACGATCCCGACCTCGAGCACGGCGACCGCACCGACGCCGGTCACGACGAAGAAGCGACGCTCGGCTGCGCGCGGAAGCGGGCCGCGCACGACGAGCAGCCGGAAGCCCGTTCCGCCGACGAGGAGCGCGAGCGCGAGGAAGTACGCCCAGCGGACGACGTGCTCCGTGCGCGTCGGGCCGGAGGCGCCGTAGGCCTCGGTCGGCGGCGGCGCCGCGTAGCGGACGCCGAAGGTGTAGACGCCGGAGACGACGTGACCGTCGCTGGAGAGGACGTGCCAGCGCACGGTGTAGGGGCCCCTCGCGAGCTTCCGCACCGGCGTGACCACGAAGTGCTTGTCCACGCCGCTCCGCGCCTGTCGCGACACGACCCTGCCGCCCGCGCCGTAGACGGTCACCGATCCGGGCAGCACCTCGACGAGCTGGTCGAAGTACAGGCGCACCGAGGCCGGCGAGGCCTGGACGCGCTGCCGGAACGAGGGCCACGTGTGCTCGAGGCTCGCGTGCGCGAAGGCCGCACTGGGAAAGACGAGCGTGACTAGGACTACCGCCAAAATCGTTCCCGAGCGGAGCGAAGGGACTAGCTCAACCCGCGGGAAATGCGGAGCATTTTTCGCGGCTAGTCTCATCGATGGGGGGTCCCGGCGAGCGGCGAGAGGTGCCCGAAGATCGGCGCCAGGTCGCGGTCGCAGTAGAGGAAGACGGCGAGCACCACGAAGGTGAGCGCGAAGCCGCTCTCGAAGACGAGCGAGCGCCGGCGCAGCCCGCGGCCGAACGCGAACACGCTCGCGCCGATGACCGTCCAGCCGATCAGGTGGTGGAGGAAGGCGGACCGCTGGAAGAGCCAGCCGTTCTGCTCGTGGACGATGATTGCCATCCCCGAGACGAGGAGCGCGGTCGCCGTCGTCAGCCGCCAGAGCCCATTCGTGAGCTTGCCGCGGACGAGCGCGAGCTCTGCGCCGCCCGCGAGCATCATCGCCTGGGCCCAGGCGCTGTGGGCCAGCGTGTGAATCGTCGAGTTCGTGAAGAAGACCATCACCGGCCACATGAAGAGGCCCATGACGAAGAGCGCTCCGGGCGCGAAATAGGCACGCCAGCGTCTGCGACGCCAGACCTCCGGTCCCACGATCGCCTCGGCGAGCAGCGAGAGCCCGAGGGCGAGGAAGCCGGTTGCGAACATCCAGTGGACGTGCTCAGCGGGCGGCTGCATCGGCTTCCTCCGCCTCGAGATCCTCGAGCAGTCCGGGCGCGACCACGAGGGCGAACAGCACTCCGACGGCCATGACCCAGAGCGGCGGCTCGACGAAGAGCCACCAGAAGCCCTCTCCGCGCGGGTGGAGCAGCGTGATCCGGTACGGCTGGACGAACGCCCATCCGAGCCCGGCCGCGAATGTGAGCGGGCCGAGCGTCCAGACGGCGCGCGCACGGGCCGTGCGGTGAGCCGTCCGTGCCTTCAGTTGACTTGCGAGTTCCGCGTTCATCGTCCTCCGAGCAGGCGTCGAGGGTCAGGAGCCCGCGGAGGGGGACCGGTGCCGCGGGCTACGCGGGAAGCGGCGGCGGCCGGCTCTCGAAGGCGAGGCCGAAGAGCCGCCGCGGCGAGGTCGCGACGGTCGCCGGCCGCGGGAGCGGCTCGCGGCGGGCCGCGACGGCGCGGCGAGCATGCTCGGCGACGTCGGCGGCGTAGCGCTCGTACTCGCGGAGCCAGCGAGCGACCGCGCCGTAGAACAGCGCGACGACGACCGCGAGGACGGCGAAGATCGGGAGCGCGGAGCTGTGCAGCCAGGGCGCGACGAGCGGCCAGCGGCCGGTGGAGATGCGCTCGGCGTCGGCCTGGACGAGGTAGAGGAGCGACGTCGTCGCGAAGGTGAGCGCCCACAGGCGCGGCGAGAGCTCAAGCCGGAAGCGCGGCGCCGGCGCGTGGCGCACGGCGCCGAGCACCCGCTCGGCCGCGCGCGCGGTCGATCGCGCGCGCACGAACCGCCAGGCGAGCCGCGCGAGGAGCAGCGCGATCCCGACCTTCACGAAGGCGAGGAGCAACGGGTAGTAGTCCGCGCCGGAGTAGCTCGGCGACTCGACGTGGCGTCCGACGTCGAGCCGGTGCGTCAGGCTGCGGCCGAGGAGCTCGGCAACGAGCGCAAGCAGCCCGAAAGCCGCAGCAGCAAGAACCCGGTGGTGGCGGCGCGCCCGCTCCATCCGCCTACGAGTGTGCACCGAGGAGCCATGTCCTTGCAAGCTACCGCCGTTGTCAGACCAGCGTCACGGAATGTGCCTCCGCCGCGGAGCCGGATTCATTCCGGCTCCGCTCACAGACGCGATAGCTCCCCCGAAAGTCGTCATGGCCGCCGACGGCGGCCGGACTTTCGGGGGTTTAGCCGAGTAGGGTGAGCGTCCAGTCCGCGCGGCAGCTCTCGTCGAAGCTGAAGACGAGGATCCGCTGGTAGCGGCCCAGGCAGAGGTCGCCGTCCGAGAACGGGATCTGCTCCGTCCGCGGGCCGAGGAGGAAAGCAAGCATTCGCTCGCGCTCGCTCGCCCCCTTCGGCACGAGCCGCTCGAGGAAGCACTCCAGGTCGTGGAAGAGACCGCTCTCGCGCTCGGCGATCCGGACGAGCGAGCTCTCGCCCGAGGAGACGTACGCGATCCCGTCGCCGTAGGGCGCGGCCGCCACCGCGCGCCCGACCTCGTTCGTCACGTCCACGACCGCGAGGGACGGGAGCGCGGCCGCGATCGAAAACGGGATCTCGACGCTCGTCATGACGCAGCGACCTCGCGCGGGAGGCGGAACTGCACGTCCTCGCGCGCGACCGTCACCTCCTCCACCTCGTCGTAGCCGCGCGCCGCCAGCTGCGCCAGCACCGCCTGCACGAGCTCCTCCGGCGTCGACGCGCCGGCCGTCAAGCCGACCGTCGTGTGACCCTCGAGGGGCTCCGGATCGAGCGGGCTCTCGCCGTCGACGAGCGCGGCCTCCGAGCCGGCGAGCCGGGCGACCTCGACGAGCCGCTGCGCATTCGAGCTCGTCTCCGACCCGATCACGAGGATGAGCGTCGCCTCCTCGGCGAGCCGCTTGACGGCGTCCTGGCGGTTCTGCGTCGCGTAGCAGATGTCGTCCGCCGCCGGGCGCCGCAGGCCGCCGAAGCGCCGCTCGAGCACGGCCACCGTGGACGCGACGTCGTCCAACGAGAGCGTCGTCTGCGAGATGACCGCGAGCGGCTTGCCGTCCACGTCGAGCCGCGCCGCGTCCTCGGGCGACTCGACGACCCTGATCGCGTCGGGCCGCTCGCCCTTCGTCCCGATCACCTCGACGTGGTCGGCGTGGCCGACGAGCGCGACGAGGTGGCCGGTGTCCGCGTAGCGGCGCGCCTCGGCGTGCACCTTCGAGACGAGCGGACAGACGGCGTCGACCACGCGCAGGCCGCGGCGCTCGCAGCTCTCACGCACCGCGGGCGCGACTCCGTGGGCCGACAGCACACAGATCGCCCCCGGCGGCACCTCCTCCTCGGAGTCGACGAAGACGGCGCCGAGGCGCTCGAGCCGCCGCACGACGTGGTCGTTGTGGACGATCTGGTGGCGCACGTAGATCGGCGGGCCGTGCTGCTCGAGGAGCTTCTCCACGATCTCGATCGCCCGGTCGACACCGGCGCAGAACGAGCGCGGGGCAGCGAGCAGGACCCGCTTACTCACGCGTCCACCTCGACGTCGCGGCGGCTAACGAGTCGAGGGCACGCTTCCCGTCCAGTCCGGCGCGCAGGAACCCGATGGGCGAGCGCGCGAGCCCGCGCGCGATCCCGCCCCAGTCGTAGGGGCCTTCCGGCTTGACGGCGTCGCAGATCCCGTGGAGACGGCGCTCGGGCGTGTCGCTGACCGCACGGAGGACGCCGCGCAGGTGACCGCTCCGGGCAAGCGGCCCGCTCTCGAGGTCGACCGCGTCCGCGCCGGTCCGCTCGTGCAGCTCCCGCCGCTCGGCCGGGTCGTCGACGATTCGCTCGGACGCGAGGATCGTCCCGCGCACCGCGCCCGGTACGCCCAGCGGCTCGCCCTCCCACAGCACGGCGCCCGTCTCGTCGACGACGCGCATGGCGTCGACGACGGTGCCCGTCGGAAGGCCGTCGAGCGCACCCGCGAGCCCGTACGAGACGACGTCGCCTTCCGGCACGCCGTTCACGCCCCGAAGCCCGACAAGCGCAGTGCGAAGGCCGGCGCGCCGCGCGGCGCGCTCCTCCGCAGTCGTCGCACAGGCCGCAACTAGCCGGTCAGCGACCAAGCCATGCTCCTGGCGCTCTCCTTGATGCTCGACGCGGCCTCGAACGCGGCCGACGGCTCGAAGCCGGAGTGGATCCCGCAGTGCTCGCAGCGCGGGTCGTTGCCGGGCCCGTAGGCCTCCCACTCGATGCCCTCGAGGAGCGCGTCGTAGGTCGGGAAGATGCCGTCCGTGAGCAGGTAGCACGGCCCCTTCCAGCCGTACGGGTTCCGCGTCACCGAGCCCCACGGCGCGCACGGCAGCTTGCGCTCGCCGGTGAGGAAGTCCTGGTAGATCGGGCTCGCGAGCCAGCGGTAGCCGCGCTGCCGGGCGACCTTGCGGATGATCCGGAACTTCTCCTCGTGCTCGGCCCGCGTCATGGTCAGGTTCGGGTCGATCTGCGAGTACTGGTAGCCCGGCGCGATCAGCATCCCGTCGATGCCGACCTCGTTCGTCAAGTAGTGCATCATCTCGAGCACGTCGTCGACCGAGGTCTCCTTGAAGACGGTCGTGTTCGACGTGACCCTGAAGCCGGCCTCGCGTGCGTCCCGGATCGCCTTGATCGCGATGTCCCACAAGCCCGGGTAGTCGCAGATGTAGTCGTGGATCTCGCGCATGCCGTCGAGGTGGACGACGAAGGTCAGCCGCGGCGAGGGCTCGAAGACCTCGAGGAACTGCTCCAGCCGGAGCGCGTTCGTGCAGAGCTCGATGTTCTTCCGCAGCTCGAGGAAGCCCCCGACGACGTCCTCGATCCCCTTGTAGACGAGCGGCTCGCCGCCGCAGATCGAGATCACCGGCGCCGGGCACTGCACGCCCGCGTCGATGCACTCCTCGACCGAGAGGCGCGCCTTGTTCGACTCGTACTCGCGGATCTTCCCGCAGCCGATGCAAGCGATGTTGCAGGCGAGCGTCGGCTCGAGCATCAGGACGAGCGGGTACCGGTCGCCCTTGCGCTGGTTCGACGCGACGTACTTGCCGATCTGCACCTGCGAGCGGAGCGGGAATTTCATCGGGCGAGCCTTTCTCTTAGGCGGCCGAGGGCCATGAGCGGGAAGTGGAGACGGTAGAGGTGATAGCGGATCATGAAGTCGAGAGGAAAGCCAGTGCCGGTGTAGTGCTCCTCGTCCCAGTCGCCGTTAGATCGTTGTGCGATGCAAAGATACGTCGCCGCACGCTCCGCGTTCAAACGTGTCTGCTCGTCCGCGGCTGCGTACGCTAATAGCGCCCAGGCCGTTTGACTAGGGGTCGACACGCCGCGCCCGCGGAACGTACGGTCGCGGTAGGAGAGGATGTCCTCGCCGAAGCCGCCGTCCTCGTTCTGGACGGAGTCGAGCCAGTCGACCGCGCGCCGCATCGCCGGGTGCTCCGGCTCGATGCCGCAGGCCTCGAGTGCCGGGAGCGCGGCGCCCGTGCCGTAGACGTGGTTCACGCCCCAGCGGCCGAACCATGACCCGTCGTCCTCCTGTTCGGCGAGGAGCCAGTCGAGGCCGCGCCGCGTGACCGCCGCGTGCTGCGGCTCCTGCGCCAGGACCTCGAGCGCGTGCGCGGTCACGTCAGCGCTGGGCTCGTCCGTGACCTTGCCGAAGTCGCAGAACGGGATTCGATAGAGCCAGAGCTTGTCGTTGTCGACGTCGAAGGCGCCCCAGCCGCCGCCCGAGGACTGCATGCCGACGATCCAGTCGAGGCCGCGCCGCACAGCCTCCTCGCCGAGGTCGAGCGCGCGCAGCGCGAGCGCGACGACGGCGGTGTCGTCGACGTCCGGGTAGAGGTCGTTCTCGAACTCGAAGGCCCAGCCGCCGGGAGCGAGGTCCGGCCGGCGAACCGCCCAGTCGCCCTTGACGGTGACCTCCTCGCGCAGGAGCCAGTCGCCCGCGGCCTGGAGCGCCGGGTGAGCGGCCGAGACGCCTGCTTCCCGCAGGGCCAGGACGGCGAGGGCTGTGTCCCACACCGGCGACTGGCACGCCTCGGGCCGGAGGCGGTCGCCCTCGTCGATCGTGAAGCCGCGCCAGCCCTCGACCGCGCGGCGGAGCGTGTCGTCCTCGAAGCCGTGGCCGAGCGCGGCGAGCATGACGATCGACCAGACCCACGGCGGCTGGATGCCGCCCCACGAGCCGTCGGCCTCCTGGCGCTCGCGCACCCAGCGCCCGGCGACGGCGATCGCGCGCCGCCGCAGCCCGCTCCGCGGCCGTACGGGCCGGCCGGGCGCTGGGCGCGCGCCGATGTCGCGCAGGTCGATCGCCGCAGGCCGGACCGGGCGGAGCGCCATCACGACCGAGAGCGGGACGATCGTCTGGCGCGCCCAGCAGGAGAAGTCGTAGACGGAGAGCGGCGCCCAGGGCGGCAGGAGGATCAGCTCGGGCGGCACGGTCGGGATCCACCGCCACGGCCACTGGCCGAGCAGCGCGAGGAAGCACTTTGTGAAGACGCGCGCCCGGCGAACGCCGCCCTGGCCGCGGATGTACTCGCGCGCGCGAGACCCGGGGTCGACGCCCGCGAGGCGAAGCGCCGCGTACGCCTCGATCGAGGTCGAGAGGTCGGGCGGCCCGTCGAACCAGATCGACCACGTGCCGTCCTCGCGCTGCCGCGCGAGGAGCTCGTTGGCGATCTTCCGGTCGAGTTCCGGCGTCCGCAGCCCGAGCACGTGGTGCCAGAACAGGTGCTGGGCGATCATCGTCGCGTTCGACTCGAGCTCGCCGACCCACCAGCCCTCGGGATGCTGGAGCTCGAGCAGCCGCACCGTCGCCCGTTCGACGGCGGTGTCGAGCCGCGTCTCGAGCCGCTCCGGCGCGATCGTCACGCAGCAACCTTAGGGGTCGGTTGCCGCAAGAGCGAACGGGCAGCGGCGACGCCGCTCGCGACGGCGCTCTCCATCGTCACGGGCCAGCCGGTGTCGAGCCACGCGCCCGCGCGCGCGAGGCCGGGCCGGACGAGCCCCGGCTCGGGCCGCTCGACGCCAGGCCGGAGCGCGAGCGTCGCCTGCGGCTCGCGGCTGACGCGCGACCAGAGGAGCTCCGCTTCGCCGAGCCGCTCGGTCAGCTCCCGCGCCATCAGCTCGACGAGCTCCCGCCCGCGCAGCGCTTCCAGCTCCGACGCGCCGCTCGAGACGACGGTCAGGTACTGGCCCCGCTCCGGCTCGTGCCCGGTCAGCGCGCCTCGGTCGAACACCCAGTGCGCCGCGCTGCCGAGGAGCGCGGCGAGCGGGTGCCGCAGGATCCGGCGGTCGAAGAGGAGGTGCACGCTCACGATCGGCGAGTGCTCGTACGCGCCCTCGTCCGGCGGCGTCGCATCGACGACGAGGTCGGCGTCGAGCGAGTCGGGGTCGTCGACGCGGGCGCCGGTGAGCACCGTCGCGCCGGCGGCCTCGAGCGCGCGGCGCGCCGCCTCGCCGTGGATCTCGCCGAGCGGCGCGGTCGGCAGGACCAGGTCGCTCGCGGCGCGGCCCGAGCGCAGTGCGGTCGCAACGGTGAAGAGCCCGGCCGCCGCGTCCACCTCGTCCACGCGCAGGTTGAGCGCCGGCCGGAGGAAGACCTCCCAGAAGCGCTCGATCGCCGTCTCGGACTGGCCCTCCGCACGCAGCAGCTCGCCGAAGGTGCGCCGGCCCGGCTCGATGCGCGTGACCCTCGCGGCGAAGGCCACGATCCGCAGTCGGTCGGCGAGCGGGACGTGTCGGTAGCGGAGGAGCGGGAGGAGCCCGTAGCCGATCGTCGCGACGGGGCCGCGCTCGTCGATCACCGGCAGCGCGAGCGGCTCGCGGCGTACCTGCTCGGCGGAGCCGATCCGCTCCAGGAAGCGGAGGTACGCGGTGAAGCAGCCGAGCGCGACGTGCTGGCCGTTGTCGGGCGGCGGATCGGGATCGCCGTCGCGCGGCGGCAGGGTCTGCACCTTGCCGCCGAGGGTCGGCCGGGCCTCGTAGAGCGTCACGTCGTGCCCCGCGTCGACGAGCTCGAGCGCCGCCGCCAGCCCCGCCAGCCCGCCCCCCACCACAGCCGCTCTCATCTCAGGAGCTCCGTCCCGACGACGCGGAGCTTCGCGAGCGGCGAGAGCCGCATCGAGCCGCCGAAGACGTCGAACCCGCCCGCTTCGATCCGCTCGAGGGTCGCGCGGTAGAGACCGGCGAAGGTGGAGACACAGAGCGCGCTCCGGCGGTCGAGCTCGCACACGAGCTCGAGCCCCGCGGAGAGGTGAGCGCGGGCGCGCTCGGCCTGGAGCGCGGCGAGCGCGCGCCACTGCGGCGTGCACCGGCCGGCGGCGATGTCCTCCTCGGACACGCCGAAGGAGGCCAGCTCGTCCTGCGGGAGGTACACGCGGCCGAGCCGCCAGTCCTCGGCGACGTCGCGGAGGATGTTGATCAGCTGGAGCGCGATCCCGAGCGTCTCGGCGCGGGCAGCGTCGCGGCCGCCGTAGACCGGCAGGCACGCGCGGCCCACGGCGCCCGCGACGAGCCCGCAGTAGCCGCGCAGGTCGTCGTAGGTCGCGTAGCGCGTCTGCTCCAGGTCGCGCAGGCCGCCGTCGACGAGGTCGTGGAGCGCGGCCGCCGGGATGTCGTATCGCGCACGCGCGTCCGCAAGCGCAACGAGCGTCGCGCTTCCGTTCGGCGAAGCATCAAGCGCGTGCCGAAGCGCCTCGAGCCGCACCCGCTTCTCGGCCGCGGGCAGAGCGCCGTCGGCAACGTCATCGACCTCGCGGGCGAAGGCGTAGACGGCGGCGATCGCGCGCCGCTTCGGCCGCGGAAGCACCATGATCCCGTAGGCGAAGTTGCGCGCGCGCCGGCGCGTGAGCCGCTCGACCTCCGCGTAGGCCTGGGCCGCCGTCATCCTACGAGCGCCGCCACCGCCGCCCGCGCGAGCCGCGCCCGCGACGGGCTCGGCCGGCGCGTGAAGACGTCGTAGTCGGCCGCCTCGAGCGCGTCGAGCGCCGCAAGCCCACCCCGGGCGAAGAGCCAGACCGCGCGGCCGATCCTCCCGCCGAGCCCGGCGCGGAGCCGCCGCCCTCCGCCGTGGAGCAGCGTGGCCGCCCGCTCGGACTCGAAGCGAAGCAGCCGCCGGAGCGGTTCGTTCGCGCGCGCGAGTTCGGTGACGCCGAAGCGCCGCCGGTCCTCCGCGGGAAGATAGATCCGCCCGAGGTCGAGGTCGCGCGGCACGTCCTGGAGGAAGTTCACGAGCTGGAGCCCGGTGCAGACCTCGTCCGAGCCCGCGACGAGCTCGGGGTCGTCGGCCCGCCGCAGCAACCCGAGCACGAGCCGCCCGCACGGGTCGGCCGAGTGCACGCAATACCACTTCAGGTCGGCCCAGGTCTCGTAGTCGGCGACGCGCTGGTCGATCCGGTTCGCCTCGATCAGGCGCAGGAACGGCTCGCGCGGCAGGTCGAACTCGGCGATCGTCGGCTGAAGCGCGCGCATGACCGGCCACGCCGGCTCGCCGCCGTAGCAGGCCTCGACCTCCCGTTCGAGCTCGTCGAGGAGCGCAAGCCTGTCCCCCTCGGCCTCGTCGCCGAGGATGTCGACGAGCCGGCAGTAGCCATAGACCCGGCGCAGGTGCGGCCGGAGGTGCCGCGGAAAGAGCAGCGACGCGACGGGGAAGTTCTCGCCGCTCGCGCGGGCGGCCACGGCGGCGACCGAGGGGGCTTCCATGCCGGGAACGATCGCGTTCCGGGCCGTCTCTCGTCAAACGGAATGGTTGCCTAGCCGAGCGGAAAGTTGCTTCAATTGGCTACGGCGCGTCGCAGCCCCTCCCCCGCTCGGCGCGCCGTCGTCTACGCAGAAGGAGTCACTCTCGTTGGCGGAGTTCGGGTCAAGCCGCGAGCCGGTGGTCGGCCTCGCCGAGCGCGGGGACATCCTCGTGCTGTCGCTGGCCGGCGAGCTCGACCTCGCCGACGCGCCGACCCTCCGCGAGGCCCTCGGCGACGCAGTCGAGCGCGCGCCGAAGCGGCTCGTCGTCGACCTCGCCGAAGTGACCTTCGTCGACTCGACGGTGCTGGGCGCGCTCGTCGAGGCGCGATCGAAGCTCGGCGGCGACGCGTTCGCGCTCGCCGCGCCGGGTCTCGAGGTGCGGCGCGCGCTCGAGGTCTCCGGCCTCGACCGTCACTTCACGATCGAGTAGGCCTCAGGATGCGGAGACCCAGGCCGCGCGGAGCTGCCGTGCCTGGTCGCCGAGGTCGTCCAGCAGCCGGCGCAGCTCCTCGAGGTCGGGCCGAAGCTCGTTCACGCGCCGTAGCGCCGCCGCGAGCTCCGTGAAGGACGCGGCCGGATCGACGGAGAGCCGCGCCAGCCGCGCCTCCTCCTTCTCGAGCTGCCCGGCGAGGATGAGCGCACACGCCTGCCCGTCCTCGAAGAGCCTGCGGAGCTCCGCCTCCGTGACCGGCCGCGCGTCGAGGACGGCGTGCAGCTCTCGCTTCAGAGCGGAGTCGAGCGTCTCGGCCACGCTGGCGAAGTATCACCGAGCAGAGGGAGAATCGCAGCATGAAAGCCGCCGTTGCCGTCGCGGGCGCCGCCCTTGCGCTCACAGCGGCGACGGCCGACGCCCAACAGGCGAGTCTAGGGTGCGACCCGGAGAACCTGGGCCTGAAGACGCTCTCCGACGCGCAGCGGAACCTCGTACGCCTGCGGCCGAAGGCGACCACGATCGCGGCGATCGACCGCCTCGCCAGGCCGCGCCCGACGCCGACGACGCGCACGACCGGCTTCCAGCGACACGTCTGGCGAGTCCGCGGCCAGATCGTCGAGTACCGCCTGGAGGCCGACCGCGAGGTCGACCTCGTCCTCTACGACGGCAAGCAGTCGTACCTCACCGCGACGATGCCCGACGCGCGCTGCCTCTCCGCCAGGACGAGGGCGCGCGAGGCGATCGCACGCGCACGGGCGCGTCTCGAAGGCCTCTGCGGCCCGGCGCGGCCGGACTGGCGCCCGCTCGGCGCGGTGGCGGTGGTCGACGGCGTCGGCTACTGGGGCGCTCGGAACCCGGAGCTGCGCCCGGTCACGGGGCTCCGGCTGGTCGCAGGCTGCGCATAGCATTCGCCCCCCTTGCCGGAGCAGCAGCCCAGGAAGATCCTCGTCGCACCCGCATGGCCGTACGCGAGCGGCCCGCGCCATCTCGGGCACGTAGTCGGGTTCGCCATCCCGGGGGACATCTACGCGCGCTACCACCGGTTGAAGGGCGACGACGTCCTGATGGTCAGCGGGACGGACGAGCACGGCACCCCGGTGATGGTCGCGGCCGACAAGGAGGGCGTCTCGCCGGCCGAGCTGGCCGAGCGGTACAACAGCGCTATCCGCAAGGACCTGCGCGACCTCGGGATCACCTACGACTGCTTCACGCGCACGACGACCGAGAACCACGCGCGCGTGACGCAGGACCTCTTCCGGACGCTGTACGACCACGGCTGCCTGATCGAGCAGAAGACGCTCGGCGCGTTCTCGACCACGACCGGGAACACGCTGCCCGACCGGTACATCGAAGGCACGTGCCCGATCTGCGGCTACGACCGCGCGCGCGGCGACCAGTGCGACAACTGCGGCAACCAGCTCGACCCCGTCGACCTGATCGACCCGCGCTCGATCATCGACGGCGAGGCGCCCGACTTTCGCGAGACGACGCACCTCTTCCTCAACCTGCCCATGTTCGCCGAGCGGCTGCGGCCCTGGATCGAGTCGAAGACGAGCTGGCGGCCGAACGTCCGGAACTTCTCGCTCGCGCTCGTCGACGACCTGAAGCCGCGGGCGATGACGCGCGACATCGACTGGGGGATCCCGGTGCCCGTCGAGGGCTATCCGCCGGAGTCGAAGCGGATCTACGTGTGGTTCGACGCCGTGATCGGCTACCTCTCGGCGTCGATCGAGTGCGCCGCCAACCGCGGCGACCCCGAGTCGTGGCGCCAGTGGTGGCAGTCGGGCGACTCCACGCACGCCTACTTCATGGGCAAGGACAACATCGTCTTCCACACCGTGATCTGGCCCAGCATGCTGCTCGGCTACGGGGAAGGCGGGGAGTTCGGCGCCGGGCGCGACCCGTTGCACCTGCCGGACGAGGTCGTCGCGAGCGAGTTCCTGCGGCTCGGTGAGGAGCAGTTCTCGGCGAGCCGCGGCGTCGGCGTCAACGTGCGCGACGTCCTGGAGCGCTACGACCCCGACCCGGTTCGCTACTACCTCGTCGCGGCCGGGCCGGAGACGCAGGACACCGAGTTCACGTGGGCCGAGTTCGTGCGTCGGAACAACGACGAGCTGCTCGCGAACTGGGGCAACCTCGTGAACCGCACGCTCACGAATGCCTACCGGAACTTCGGCGAGGTTCCGCCCGTGGCCTCGCTCACGCAGGCGGACGAGGCGGTGCTGGCCGGGGTCGAGGCGGCCTTCGACGCCGTCGGCGAGCTGATCGAGCAGTCGCGCTTCAAGGCAGGGCTCGCCGAGGCGATGCGCGCGTCGAGCCTGGCGAATCAGTACATCTCGGAGCAGGCGCCGTGGGCGGCGCTCGAGACTGACCGGGAGCGGGCGGCGACGGTGCTGAACGTGGCGCTTCGCTGTGTCGACAGCCTGAAAGTCCTCTTCACGCCGTTCCTGCCGTTCACGAGCCAGCGGGTGCACGAGTTGCTCGGCCACGACGACGTCCTCGCCGGCGGGCTCGAGTTCCGCGACGTCACCGAGCCGGGCGGTGGCATGCACACCGTCCTGACCGGCGACTACGGAGAATGGCGTACGGGCTGGGGGGCGACCGACCTCCCGGCGGGCCAGAAGCTGCGCGAGCCGGCGCCGCTGTTCAAGAAGCTCGACCCGCTCTGAGCCGCTAACAACCGTCCTGCGCCGCGAACACGACCGCGAGCGTGGCCGCGACCGCGAGCAGGTAGAGAGGCCAGCGGCGCTTCCAGCCGGCGGGCGTCAGCATGAATCCACCGCGGCGTGCGTCCTTGACGACTATCCACACGCACGCCGCGAGGCACGCGCCGACGACCCCGACCGCGACGAGGCAGACTTCCACCCTCGAGAGTTTCGCGGCTCAGAGCCGGCGCGCGAGCCGCTCGAGGCTCGCCCCGCCGGTCTGCCGATCCCCGTACCTGACCTCGGCGAATGCCGTGGCCGCGAGCGCGATCTCGGCGAGCGGAGGCAACCGCTCGGAGATGTAGCGCTCGAGCCAGCGCAGCGCGGCGCGGTCGAAGCGCGGCGGGTCGTGCTCGGCGAGGAGCAGGCAGAGCCGGAGCGCGTCGTCGAGGCTGAGCGTTCCGAGCTCGCGTGCAGCCATCTCGGCGCCGCGAAGGTTGCCGTTCGCGACGGCTCTGGAGAAGCGACCGTGTGGGGTCCCCTGCGACGTCATCGACAAGCCGCTGGGGCTCCGGCGATTCGACTCTAACGCTGCCGAAGGGTCGCGAATGGCCCTCGTGCGCGGCCCTTCCGGGAGAAGCTCAGTGCCCGATCGTGCCGGTGATCGGCGCGCAGCGTGAGCGACAGGCCTACGTCTTGAAGCCGACGCCCGGACTCGAACCGGGGACCCCATCATTACGAGTGATGTGCTCTACCAGCTGAGCTACGTCGGCGCGACGGCCAAGTTTAGCGGCGTTACTTATCCTTGCCGTTCGCCTTGCCCTGCGAGCCGGGGTCCGTGGGCGGGCCCTTTTCAGCAGGCGGGCTCGGCTCGCTCGGCGCTTCCGTCTTCGGCTTCGCCTTGGGCTTCTCCGACTTGACCGTCGGCGGCTGCGACGCCGCCTTGCCGGCCGGCTTCGTCTTCGCGGGCTTCTGCTGCTCGTGCCCGTTCGTCTTCGGGATCTCGGGGTCGCTCACTGCGGCCGGTGCGGGCGGACGCGGAGAGGCGGTGTGCGGCCGGGTCGGCGCAGCAGCTCGAGGCGGGGCCGGTGCGGCGACCACGTGCCGCTTCGCTTCGGCCTCGTGCCTCGGCCGAGGCCTGGGATGCACGACACGCGGCTGCGAGGCAGGCGCGAAGCTCGGCCGCGGCGCGTCCACCTGTGGCGAAACCGCGCGCGTTACGTGCCGTGGACTCGCGGGCGCAGGCGGAGGAGTTTCGTGCCGCCGCGGCTGCGGGCGATCGGCCGCGATCCCGGCGACGAGACCGGTCAGCGCGACGCCGGTGACGGCCGCCTTCACCACGGCTCCCGTCGAAAGCGCGCCCTTCAGCGCCGCCAGAGCTGCGCCGACGTCGATCGCCTGGCCGACGCGACGGAGTCGCTCGCGCGGGGCCTCGAGCCGACGGGCCAGGCTGCGCCGCGCGCGGAAGATCAGCGTCTCGACCGCCGACTGCGAGACCTCGAGCTCGGCCGCGATCTCGCGGTACGACAGGCCCTGCCACTCGCGGAGCAGGAGCGCGCGACGCTGCGCCTCGGGCATGTCGGCGAGCGCGTCCTCGAGCGGGATCAGCTCGTCGTCGGCCCGCGCCGGCGCGGCGACGGTCTCCTCGACCGCGGCCAGGTCGCCCGGCGCCTCCACGCGCCGCCGCCGGAAGGCCGCGCGGTGCCGCGACAGGCAGACGTTCTCGGCGATCTTGAACAGCCAGGCCGACTCGGACGCGGGAACGACCCCGCGCGAGAGCCCGCGGAAGGCGTTCAGGAAGGTGGTCTGAACGGCGTCCTCGGCCTCCTCGCGGCTGCCGAGCCGGTGCAGGCAGAAGCCGTAGAGACGAGACGCGTAGCGCTCGTACAGGTCGGTCGCCCGGGCGGTTTCAGGAAGCGCGGCCACTCCCACCTCTCACTCTGGTGGGGATCGGCGGCTACGTACTCGCCCTAAAGGGGGATCGGCGCGCCTGCCAAAGCGCCGCGAAGCTCGATCAGCAGCGCCTCCAGCGCGAGGCTCGCGTTCACCTGGAGCTCCTCCGCGTCGCGCCACGTTCGCCGCACGACCTCGCAGGCGTGCTCTGCGCCGGCGAGGCGCTCGGGCGTCGCGTCCTCGCGCAGCTCCGCCAGCCGGTCGGAGTGGACGACCGCGCCCTCCGCACCCGCGCCGACGACGACGAGGTCGCGGTACCACGCGGCGAGCTCCTCCAGCGTCGCTAGGAGCTCCTCCCGCTCCGCCCCGCGCTGCGCGCGCCGCACACGCTGCTCAGCCTCGCGGGCCGGAAGCTCGAGGGCCTCGAGCGCCTCCTGCGCAGCTTCGCGTGCGACGGCGCCACGCGCGCGGATCACGTCCATGAGACGAGCGGCCGCGGCGGCAGGATCGAAGCCAGGGTCGCGGTAGACGCTGCGCGCGACGTCCAGGAGCGCCGTGCGCCCCTCCGCCGCGGCCGGGTCGAGGAGCCGCTCCATGCGGTCGAGGCGGCCGGCGGCGAGGCGGGCGAGCGTCGTCTGCTCCTCCTCGTCGAGCCCCGGCGCGCGGCGCGCGATCTCCTCCCGCACCGCCCGCTCCGACAGGCGCCGGAACGGCACGAGCTGGCAGCGCGAGCGAATCGTCTCCGGCAGCGGGCCGAGGTCGTTCGCGACGAGGACTATCACGGCGTAGGACGGCGGCTCCTCGAGGTCCTTGAGCAGCGCGTCGGCGGCGTCCTCGTTCATCAGGTCGGCGCCGAGGACGAGGTAGACGCGGCGGTCGGCCTCGAAGGGGCGCATGTGCAGATCGCGCCGCAGCTCGCGGATCGCGTCGATGCGGATCTGGTCGCCGAGCGGCTCGAGGAAGTAGAGATCGGGATGGGCGCGGCGCTCGACGCGTTCCGGCGAACCGAGCAGCTCCGCGGCGAACGCGAGCGCCGCCGCGCGCTTGCCGACCCCCGGCGGACCGTGGAGCAGGTACGCGTGTGCCGGCCCTTCTGCGAGCGCCGCCCGCAGCAGGCGCTTCGCCTCGGGCTGCTCAGGAAAGGTCTCGAACCTGTCCACGGATCTCCACGGCGAGGTCGCGGGGCGATTTCGAGCCGTCGAGGGCGACAACCCGCTTGGGGAACATCGAAGCCAGCTCCCGATAGGCCTCGTCCACGGCGGAGCGGAAGTCACCGCCTTCGCGCTCGATGCGGTCGGGGTCGGTGCCGGCACGCCGCGCTGCCTCGGCCGGGTCGAGAAGGATCAGGAAGGTCCGATCCGGGAGGAGCCCGCGCGTCGCCTGAAGGTTGAGCTGCAGGACGCGGTCGACGCCGAGCCCGCGCGCGATGCCCTGGTAGGCGAGCGACGAGTCGATGTAGCGATCGCACACGACGTCGGCCCCGCCTTCGAGCGCGGGCTGGATGACGCGCGCGACCAGCTCGGCGCGGGCCGCCGCGAAGAGCGCCGCCTCCGCCCACGCCGTCAGCTCCGTCCCGTGCAGGAGGAGCTCGCGGACGCGCTCGCCGAGGTCGGTTCCGCCGGGCTCGCGCGTCGCGACGACGTTTCGCCCCTCCGCGACGAGCGCCTCGCGGAGGAGGTCGGCCTGGGTCGACTTGCCCGAGCCGTCCAGGCCTTCGAAGGTCACGAACACCAACGCCGTAGGATAAGCCGCCAGTGCGGGCGATAGTCACCGGCGGCGCAGGGTTCATCGGCTCGCATGTAGCCGACGCGCTCGTCGCGCGCGGGGACGAAATCCACGTCCTCGACAACCTCACGAGCGGGCGGCGCGAGAACGTCCCCGAGGGCGCGCGACTTCACGAAGGCGACATCCGCTCGGACGCCGACGCCGTCTTCGACGAGGCTCGGCCGGAGGCGTGCTTCCACCTCGCGGCGCAGGCGGACGTGCGCGTGTCGGTGGACCGGCCGGACTACGACGCCGACGTGAACGTCCTCGGGACCCTGCGCGTGCTCGAGGCGGCGCGCCGCCACGGGACGAAGGTGATCTTCGCGTCGACGGGCGGCGCGATCTACGGCGAGTGCGAGGTCCCGGCGGGCGAGGACGCGGAGCGCCGCCCGCTCGCCCCGTACGGAACCTCGAAGCTCGCGGGCGAGGAGTACCTGGCGACCTACAACCGGCTCTACGAGTCGAAGCACGTCGCGCTCCGCTACGGGAACGTCTATGGGCCCCGCCAGGACCCGCACGGCGAGGCCGGCGTGGTGGCGATCTTCATGGGCCACCTGGCCGGCGACGGCACGCCGAAGATCTTCGGCGACGGGCGCCAAACCCGCGACTACGTCTTCGTCGGCGACGTCGTCTCCGCCACCCTCGCCGCGCTCGACCATCCGGGGGGCGTCCTCAACGTCGGCACGGGGCGCGAGACGTCGGTGCTCGAGCTCTACGAGGCGATCTCGCGTGTGTCCGGGGTCGAGCGCGAACCGGAGCTCGCTCCCGCGCGGCTCGGAGAGCTGCAGCGGAGCTTCCTCGACCCGAACCGCGCCGAGCGCGAGCTCGGGTGGCGCGCGCGGCATAGCCTCGACGAAGGGCTCCGCACGACCTGGGAATGGATGTCGTCCAGCGGCTGAGGAGCCGCCGCGCCGAGCCGGCCTGGACGCTCGTCGGGATCCGCGTGGCGTACTGGGTCGGGACGGCCCTCGCGCTCCTCTGGCTGCCGCTCCGCGCCGGCATCCCGCCCTTCCAGGCGTACGAGGCGCGCACCGACCTTCTCTTCAACACGTTCGCCCACTGGGACGCGCAGTGGTTCGTGCACATCGCCGACCACGGCTACGACTCGAAGCAGGCGACGTCGTTCTTCCCGCTGTACCCGCTCGTCGTGCACGGGGTCTCCGAGGTCCTGCGTTCGACCACCGTCGCCGGGGTGCTCGTCTCGCTGGTGGCGGCGGGTGTCGCGGCGGTGCTCATCGTCGAGATCGCGCGCCCGCTGCTCGGGCCCGGGGGCGCGCGCGACACGCTGCTCCTCGTCGCGCTCTACCCGCTCGCGTTCGTCTTCACGGCGGTGCAGTCGGACGCGCTCTTCCTCGCGCTCTCGGCCGGCGCATTCCTGGCCGCGCAACGCGGCCGCGGTTGGATCGCCGGGATCTGCGGCGGCCTTGCGGTCGCGACGCGGCTCGTCGGCCTCGCGCTCCTACCGGCCCTCTTCGTCCTGCTCTGGCGCCGCGGAACCACCCGCCTGGCGCCACTGCTCCTCCTTCCCGCCGCGCTTGGCGGCTACATGCTCTACCTCCACGAGCACCGCGGCGACTGGCTGTCGTTCCAGCACGCGCAGCAGCTCTGGTGGAAGCGACACACGGGTCCGCTCGGGCCCTTGAGCGGTCTGTGGGAGGCGTTCGAGAGCGGCCGCCGAGGCGCAACGGGAGTCCTGCTCCATCTCCCGAGCGGCCAGCAGGCACCGACGGGCTACGAGGGCAAGTGGCAGGTCGGCACATGGAACGCGATCCACTTGCTGCTTCTGCTCGTGGCGATTGCGCTCACCTGGGTCGCCTGGAAGCGGCTCGGGCCTGCCTTCGGGCTCTACTCGCTCGCGACCCTCGCGCTCATCCTCCTCTCGCCGCCGCCGTACTTCCCGCTCGCAAGCTTCGACCGCTACCTGCTCGTCGACTTCCCGGTCTTCCTGGCGCTCGCGTCGGTACTCCGCGACCACCCGCGCGCGCGTCAGATCGTCCTCTTCACCTTCGCCGCAGTGGGCGCCGTAGCGGCGGTCGGCTACTCGCGGAAGGTCTGGATCGGCTGAGGAGGAGCAGCGCGGGCCGCCGCGAATCTGGCGGTCCCCCGTGGAGCACTCGATCCCGCAGCCACTCGACCTCGCCCACCCCTGGCGGACGCGCGCGATCATCGCGGGCGCGGTCGCGGCGGTGGAGCTCGTCGTCCTCCTCGTCGCCGGCATCGTCCTCGTCGCCCCCGCCCTCGGGCGGCACATGCGGCACGCGGCGACCGTGAAGGCGCTCGCGCCGCCGGTGCCGAAGAAGCACGCGACGAAGCCGAAGCAGCCGACGCTCTCCCGCAGCCACACCTCTGTCCTCGTGCTGAACGGCAACGGTCGCACCGGCGCGGCAGCGGCCGAGGCGCAGCAGATCCGCGGGCTCGGCTACACGATCGGCGGCGTCGGGAACGCGCCGCAGACGACGTACGGCCGGAGCGTCGTGATGTACCGGCCCGGGTTCCGGCCCGAGGCCCTGCGGCTCGCGCGCGACACGCGCATCCTGATCGTCACACCGCTCGACGGCCTGCGCCGCTCAAGGCTTAAGGGCGCACACGTGGCCGTCGTCCTGGGCGCCGGCTAACCGCAGGGCGCCTTTCCAGTCTTCCCCGCCTGCTTGTTGACGAGCCTGCGGGCGTCGTCGAGTGCACCGCCCTTCCGGCTCGTCGGACCGAACGGGTCGAGGGTGTACGAGCGGTTCAGGTACTCGTACGCGCGGGCCGCGAAGCAGTCCACCTTGAGCTCGAAGACGCCGTACTCGTACCAGGCCTCGGCGTCCTTCGGCTTCAGGCGCACCGCCTTGTCGTAGATTCGCTTCGCCCCCGGAATGTTCCCCGCCTGGCCCTCGAGCTCGGCCCAGACGAGGAGCGGCTCGAGCGCGAGCGGGTTGTATGAGTGCGCCTCGTGGGCAGCCGCGAGCGCTGCGCCGAGGTGGCCGCGCTGGACGTCCACCAGGCTCGCCTCCAGCCGCCTCTCCGAGAACCACGGGCTGACGAGCGAGAGCGCGGCCGCGAGCGCGACCAGCACCGACCCCGCAGCCCACAGCGTGCGGCGCGGTGACGACCGCGGTACCGGCCGCCCCGCCGAGAGGAGCACGCCCAGGAGGAAGAAAGCAGGACCGGTCACGGCGACGAAGTCCCAGTCGAAGTCGACGATCGACCACAGCACGTACGCGAGCACGCCGAGCGCGAGCGCGAGCGCGGCCGGACGGTCGTCGTGGTCGAGCCGCCGCAGCGTCGCTCGGATCCCGAGCACCGCCGCGAGCGCGGCCCCGACGAAGAGGAGGAACCCGACGATCCCCGTCTCGCCGAGGAACTGGAGCGGCACGTTGTGCGGCTCCGTCGTCACGTCGAGCGAGGTCGAGCGGCGCGGGCGGTGGACGAGCACGAACGAGCCCGCACCGGTCCCCTCGAACGGCCGCTCGAGAAACGAGCTCCACGACTCCTTCCACCAGGCCCAGCGGTGGTTCGAGCTGAAGCTCGTCACGCGCCCCGGGCTCTCCTTGACGTTCGCCTCGCTCGTGAACTCGTGGGCGCGCGCGTCGAGCCACGCTCGCGGCCCGCCGGCCTTGATCGTCGAGCCGACGAAGAGCAGCACCGCGAGCACCGCGACGCCGACGAGTGCGATCCGCACGTACTCGCCGCGCTGCTTCGGCGCGAGCGGCGACTCCGCGTCGGCCCGGAGAAGCGCGGCCGCGGCGAAGGCGACGATCGCGGCGCCGACGACGAAGACGGCGCCGAAGATCGCGCCGTCGTGGACCCGCGTCGAGTAGGCCTGCGCGTCGTGCGCGATCCCCGGTCTCGTCACCGCCCAGGCGGCCAGCGCGCCGCCCGCACCGGCCGCGAGCCCGCAGGCGACGAGGCTCTCGAGCTTTTCCGGCCGGAGGGCGAGCCAGGCCGCTCCGACCGCGATCGCAACCAGCACACCCGCGCGCGAGTACGCGAGGAGGATCGCGACGACTGCCGCGTAGAGCAGGACGACGCCGCCGATCCGCACCGCGTGCCGGTGCTCCCGCCGCGCCGCGAGCCAGAGTCCGAGCGCGACGGCCATGTCCGCGAGGAGCGCCAGCGCGTTCCAGTAGTCGATCGGCGAGCGGAGCCGAGCGAGCCGCCCGCCGTCCGGAAAGAGCGAGGGCACGACCTTCCCGAGAAGCGCCCAGCCGAGGACAGCGGTGAGGAGCACGGCGAGTCCCGCGGCGACCGCGCGCGGCGCGCGCGGGACGAGCGCTCCGACGAAGAGACCGAGGCCCGCGAAGGCGAGGTAGACGAGCCCGCGGTTCGTGTACGCCCACGAGCGGTCGGGGTCGAGCGACCACGAGATCGAAGCGCCGTTCCAGAGCACGAAGAGCCCGGCGAGGACGAGGAACGCGAGCCCGGCGCGATCGAGCTCCGGCCACGGAAGCGCGCCGAGGAGCGCCGCGGCGACCGCGGCCGTCGCGGCCAGCACGACCGCCGTCCCGACCCATGCAAGCGAGAGGTCGCGCGAGCCGCCGCCGAAGAAGAGCGTCCAGAAGAGCAGGGCCGCCACGCCGCCGGCGAAGGCGCCCGTCGTGATCGGGAGCGACCGGAGCCGCGGGGCCGCAACTTCCGCAGCCGCGCGCATTGGCCGTGAAGCTAGCACGCGCGTCCGAGGTCGAGGCGCGGCGCCCCCGAGCCTCTTCACAAACGCCTTACAGCCCAATTACCCGCGGCTCACGGCGCGTGGCGAGACTGCGCCCAAGTCCCGTGCAGGTCCTCGGGCGCGGGAGCCGAACCGTTCTCTACCATCGCCCGTGCTGAAGCCGTTCCTCATCCTCACGACGCTGGCGGCAACGCTGGCTCTCACCGTTTCCGCCGCGCCGGCCTCGGCGAAGACTCCTTGCTGGAAGGTCGTGATCAGCGACTGGTACGTCGACGGACGGGTCGACGGCACGTATCAGATCCCGTGCTACCAGCAGGCGATCCAGAACCTCCCGGACGACGTCCGCTCCTACGCGGACGCGGCCAGCGAGATCCGGCGGGCGATGCTCGACCGGCTCCGCCACGGCGACGAGCCCAACCGCGCGGGCAAGAAGAAGGCCGCGCCGATCGTCTTCAGCCGGACCGGCGGTGAGCCGCCGAACGGCCTCGTCTCGCGCTTCATCGACAAGGTCGGCCCCTCGAACGCCGACTCCGTCCCGCTCCCGCTCCTCGTGCTCGCGGGAATCGCCCTCCTGCTCCTCGCCGCGGCCGCCGCCAGCTTCGTCGCGCGCCGCATCCAGGCCCGCCGCGTGATGCCTGCCCCGGCACCGGCCGAGGGCCCGCGCGACCGGCGCTAAGCAGCGGTTTCGAAATGACTCCAATGTGTCGACCGGTCGATTCAGACGGACGCGCGGGAAACCTGCGCGTCCTGATTGGCGGCGTCGCAAGCGACGCCTGAGTCCGTCCGAACCCCTCTCTAAGTTGCCTGGTCCGCGCCTGTAGGGAGGGCGCCCACGGTTAACCTTCTCTGGAGGAGAGGCATGGCGTCCGCGCGAGAGATTCAGACCCCCGAAACCGGCTCCGAGGAGCTCGGAAACGTCGTAGTCGACGAGGCTGCGAGCCTCGCCGTCAAGCGCTACTTCACCATCCCCGGGCGGGATCCGTTCGAGGAGATCGAGTGGGAGGAGCGGGTCGCGTACATCCCGGGCAAGGACAAGCCGGTCTTCGAGCAGAAGGGCGTCGAGTTCCCGAAGTTCTGGTCGCAGACGGCCACGAACATCGTCGCGCAGAAGTACTTCCGGGGGCGCATGTCCTCGCCGGAGCGCGAGCGCAGCGTCAAGCACATGGTCTCGCGCGTCGCCGACACGATCGTCGCGTGGGGTCGCGAAGGCGGCTACTTCGCGACCGACGAGGAGGCCGACACCTTCGGCTCCGAGCTCAAGGCGCTCCTGGTCAACCAGTACGCCGCCTTCAACTCGCCGGTCTGGTTCAACGTGGGCTTCGAGGAGAAGCCGCAGTGCTCGGCCTGCTTCATCCTCTCGATCGACGACTCGATGGAGTCGATCCTGGACTGGATCCGCCGCGAGGGGATCATCTTCCGCGGCGGCTCGGGCTCCGGGGTCAACCTCTCCAAGCTGCGCTCCTCGAAGGAGCAGCTCTCGAAGGGCGGCTACGCGAGCGGGCCCGTGAGCTTCATGCGCGGCGCCGACGCCTCCGCCGGCACGATCAAGTCGGGCGGCAAGACACGGCGCGCCGCGAAGATGGTCGTCCTCGACGTCGACCACCCGGACGTCGAAGAGTTCATCTGGTGCAAGGCGCGCGAGGAGGAGAAGGCGCGCGTGCTCGAGCAGGCGGGCTACGACATGTCGCTCGACTCGGGCGACTGGGCCTCGATTCAGTACCAGAACGCGAACAACTCGGTGCGTGTCACCGACACGTTCATGGAGGCCGCCGCCGAGGGCCGGGAGTGGAACCTCACTGCGCGCACGGACGGGTCCGTCGTGGACACGGTCGACGCGCGCCAGCTCCTGGGCCAGATCGCCGACGCCGCCTGGAAGAGCGCCGATCCGGGCGTCCAGTACGACACGACGATCAACTCGTGGCACACGCTGCCGAACACCGGCCGGATCAACGCCTCGAACCCGTGCTCCGAGTACATGTCGATCGACGACTCGGCGTGCAACCTGGCCTCGCTGAACCTGATGAAGTTCCGGCGCGAGGACGGCGAGCTCGACGTCGAGGCGTTCGAGCACGCGGTCGACACGATCTTCCTCGCGCAGGAGATCCTCGTCGGCTACTCGTCGTATCCGACGCCGGAGATCGAGCGGAACGCGAAGGCCTTCCGGCAGCTCGGGCTCGGCTACGCGAACCTCGGCGCGCTGCTCATGTCGCGCGGCCTGCCGTACGACTCCGACGAAGGGCGCGCGTACGCGGCGGCGATCACCGCGCTAATGACTGGGCGCGCGTACCGCAAGTCGGCCGAGATCGCGAAGCGGATGGGGGCCTTCGCGGGTCACCAGCCGAACGCGGCGGCGATGCTGAGCGTGATGTCGAAGCACCGCGCGGCGGTCGGGAACATCGAGCATGCCTCGTCGGTTCCGGACGACCTGCTCGCCGCGTGCCGGCGCGCCTGGGACGACGCCCTCGACCTCGGCGAGGTAAGTGGCTACCGCAACGCACAGGCGACCGTGCTCGCGCCCACCGGGACGATCAGCTTCATGATGGATTGCGACACGACCGGCGTGGAGCCCGACTTCTCGCTCGTGAAGTCGAAGAAGCTCGTCGGCGGCGGCGAGCTCACGATCGTGAACCGCAGCGTGCCGATGGCGCTCGAGAAGCTCGGCTACGCGCCGACCGAGCGCGAGGAGGTCGTCGCGTTCATCGACGAGCGCAACACCGTCGTCGGCGCGCCGTACCTGAAGACCGAGCACTACCCGGTCTTCGACTGCGCGGTCGGCGAGCGCGCGATCCACTACTCCGGCCACGTGAAGATGATGGGCGCGGTCCAGCCGTTCATCTCGGGCGCGATCTCGAAGACGGTGAACCTGCCCGAGACGGCCACGGTCGACGAGGTGCGCGACCTCTTCGTCGACGCCTGGCGGCTCGGCGTTAAGGCGATCGCGATCTACCGCGACAACTGCAAAGTCGCGCAGCCGCTGTCGGGCAAGAGCGACAAGCTCGAGCTCCCGGCAACGCCGCCCGTGCCGCTGACGCAGCGCCGCCGGCTCCCGGAGGACCGCGTCGAGGTCGGCCGCAAGTTCCGCGTCGGCGACTACGAGGGCTACATCCACGTCGGCCTGTACGAGGACGGCACCCCCGGCGACATCTTCGTGGACATCGCCAAGGAGGGCACGACCCTCGCCGGCCTGATGAACTCGTTCATGATCTCGGTCTCGCTGGGCCTGCAGTACGGCGTGCCGTTAGAGGTCTACGTCTCGAAGTTCGCGCACATGCGCTTCGAGCCGAGCGGCCAGACGAACGACCAGGACATCCGCGTGGCGAAGTCGATCGTCGACTACATCTTCCGCTGGATGGGCAAGCGCTTCCTCACCGCCGACCAGCAGGAGGAGATCGGGATCATGTCGGCGGAGGTGCGAGCCCGGCTAGCGCAGTCGTATGCAAACGGCGGCGCCGACGCTCCGCCGGAGCCGGCCGCCCCTGCGGGCCAGACGGCGCTCTTCAACCACTGGGAAGACGCGGTGGAGTGCGCCCGCTGCGGAGGCCGCATGGTGCGGACAGGCTCGTGCTACACGTGCCGCGACTGCGGAACCAACACCGGCTGTAGTTAAGGGAACTACGCGTCGGCAGCTCGTCTCGCACCGTCGACGCCGCCTTTCGTCTGCCGTTTTCGGCGTTCCGAACTTGCGAGCGCAGCGTTAAGGTCGCTCTCGTCGAAGATCGGAGCCGGCACCTCGTAGACGAATTGTCGACCGCCTCGTGCTGGTATTACTCGCGCTCTTGCTAGAGCTCCAGCGCGGACGAGATAGCTAAGCCGGTTGTTCGCCGCTTGCGGCGTCAGGTTTAGCCGTTCTGCAAGCTCGAGGACGCTAAAGCGTCGTAGTGCAAAAGCTGTGGTCATCGTTTGAGTGAGGAGTTCGTCGCCACCCAGCACCTCCGGGCCATTCGGCCCAAGGGCCAGAAGAAGAAGCCGACGGGCGCGGAGAGCCGTGTCGATCGTGTGACGTACTTCGTCGGTCGCTCTAATCACCAGGAGGGGGTGATCTTCGTCGAAGCCGGCGAGACGACTGCCGAGTAAGCGAGCAATGCACTCATCAGCGAACGTCGTAGTCATGGCCCGCACGCCCTCGAAATCCAGCACAACGGCGGTGGGGTCCGCCTGGCTGGAGAGGCGTAGTTCGATGTCACCCCGCGCTGCGACGGCGTCCTCGCGGCTCGCAAGAACGCGCTGCCGGGCGAACTGAGCCATCGGAACTTCCATTAAAGCGAGGGTACCTCTCTGGCCCGCAATGTCCATGGGTAGAGTTTTATTCTCCCTGGCGGACGACGTGCCGCGAAGCCCTGCCACACCACGAGACTGGTTGTTCGGCTCCGAATGCAAGCGCCTCCTCCTCGCTGCGATCACTCACGAGCCGACGCGGACGTGGTCGCGTGCCGCGCTAGCGCGCGCGTGTGGGGTTCACGAGAAGGGCGGGGTCGGACGCCATGTCGAGATGCTCGTACGCCTGGGGATGCTCGAATCAGGCCCCGAGGGTGTCCGCCTCAATCGTGCTAGCGCCTTGGCACGACCCGTGCAGGAGCTCGTGGAGACGCTCGAACGGCTGGATCTGCGTTAAGCGCTTGACACGATAGCTCCTGCTGGTACCGTTTCACGGAATTCGCTGAAACGATTGATTAGGAGGAAAAATTGTCACACCCTCAGGCACGCACCAGGGCCTTCGCGACGGGTGGACGGGACTGGGAGGCCTGGTTGGCGACGGCAGCGCAACCCGCCTCCGCAACGGAGGAGCAGGAGCGAGATCGGACGGAGGCGCGTATTCGTGCTGCGGTCCGGAAGGCGACTGACCTTCCGCCCAACGTCCTGGTCTACACCAAGGGCTCGTACGCGAACAACACAAACGTCCGCCGCGACGCGGACGTCGACATCGCGGTGGAGTGGAACGAGACGTTCAAGGTCAAGACCTGGGGCGACACCGCCGGGATGACGCCGGCCCAGCTGGGCTACACACCCGCCGACGAGACGTTGTCCCCTGCCGAGTTCCGCCGCCGCGTCGAGCGCGCGATGATCTCGGCCTTCGGCTCGGGACCGGTCGACACGACGCCCGACAAGCACATCGGCGTCGCCGCCAGCACCAACACTCTCGACGCCGATGTCGTCGCGTGCTTCGCGCTGAACCGGTACGACGCTCCACACCGCGCCGTGCGTGGCCACCGGATCTACCCGAAGAGCGGCGCTCGGCCCGTCGATAACTTCCCGAAGCAGAACTACGACAACGGCGTCGCAAAGAACAACGCAACCGGCCGCCGCTACAAGGAGATCGTCCGGTGCGTGAAGCGCCTCGTCGGCGAGCTGTACGACGACCGCGTCATCCCGCGCGACTACCCGGGATACCTGCTCGAATGCCTCGTCTACAACGTCCCGAATGACCGCTTCGGCCACACCCGCCGCTACGACGACATGCAGAGCGTCTTCCGCTACCTCTGGAACGGGCTCGGGAGCCTGAGCACGTACAACACCTGGACGGAACCGAGCGAGCTGCTGATGCTCTTCCGCGGGCGGCCTGATCGGATCCCGGAGAACGCCCGCAACGTGATCGAGAAGGCGTGGCAGAGGATCGGGATTGCGAGTGCCTAGTCCGAACTGGACGCGGATCATCATCGGGCTCGCCGCGCTCGTATCCGCGGCGATCGTGCTCGCGACCGGCGGCACCGTCGACATCAACCTCACCAAAGCCGTCGCTACTGCGAGCACGGTCGTGATCCTCGTCCTGCTCGCCTTCGACAAGTGGCTCTGGCGCTGGCGAGGAATCCGCCGGCTGCACGGCCGCCCCGTCCTCCACGGGACGTGGAGGGCGGAGCTGCGGACGAGCTACCCGGATCGGCAGGACGAGACGATCGAGTGCTATCTCGTGATCGACCAGACGTACTCACGGATCTGCGCGCGGATGCTCTTCGACCGCTCGCGCTCGAGCTCGATGAGCGGCGACCTTGTCCGCGAGAACGGCCGCTGCGTCCTCTACTACGTCTTCCGCAGCGAGAAGCACGCGCTCGAGCCGGACACCAACCCTCCAGCCCGCGGCGCCGCCGACCTCACCGTCGCGAGGGAGCCCTCGCTGCACCTCGAGGGCGACTACTGGATGGAGCGTGGCACGAAAGGCAGGCTCAGAACGACCGGCTACAGGAAGACGATTTACGACACGTTTGTAGGAGCGCAGCAGGGCGAGTACGAGGGCCGCCCAAGGGAGCCACGGAGAGGCGGACCGCAGGCACAAGCCTCGCCCGCCTCTCGTGAGCTTCCGAGCTAGCGCAGCTGGCCGCGGATCGCGCCGCCCGTGAACGCCGTCGTGTGGTAGTTCACGTAGTAGGCGCTCGGGTTCGCGCACAGGGCGGCGCCGGTCGTGCCTGCGTTCGGGGTCGCGACACCGTGCTGCTTGATCTGACGCGCGGTCGTCGGCGCGGACGGCGCGCCGAACAGCGGCACTACGATCCCGCCCGCAACGCCGACCGGGGCCTGATGGATGTGGCCGGCGACGAACGTCTCGTGCGCCTTGTTGAGGATCTTCGTCTTGAACAGGATCGTCCCGTCGGCCCGGACCCTGATCAGCGTGTGGCCCTTCGCGACGGACGTCGAACCGGTCGTCTCCGCCTTAGCCGTGAGCTTGGCGTGCAGGACGCACATCGTCCCCTTCGGGCTCTTCGCCGGCGCCGCGCCTGCGCTGAGCACCACGGCCATGCAGCCGGCGGCGAGACAGAGAATCAAACGCCGCATGTGAATCACTCCCCCTTCGAGTACGTTGACTCGATAGACACCTGCCCGGCTCCGCCCATCTCTAACCTGTTGCTCGTTACGGATCGCACGTAGTGTCCTCGGATGGAGCTTCGTACATCGCACCGGGCCTCTGATCTCGCGGTTCGAGCACCCTGCCTGGACGCGACCCCTGGTGATGTCGACGTGCGTCGAGTCCGGCGGCGAGGTCGCGGTGCTCGACCCGCTCGCGCCGCCGATGACGCGCAGGAGATCTGGACGCGGCTCGATGCGCACCCGCCGACGCTCGCCGTCGTGCTCGAGCCGGATCACGTCCGCGACGTCGACCTCTTCGTGCGGCGCTACCAAGCGCGCGCCTATGGGCCCGCGCTCTTCTGGCGCGACGACGTCCCCGAGACCGAGCTCGAGCCGATCGATCCCGGGAGCGCGCTTCCCGGCGGCCTCGTTGCGCTCTACGAGGGGCGCGGCCGCAACACCCCGCTCTGGCTTCCGGAGCAGCGCGCGCTCGCCTTCGCGGACGCGCTCACCGCGCCGGATGGCGAGCTCCACTCTGGTCGACGCCCTGGCACGAGGAACGCGCCCGGCCGGCGCTCGGCAAATCTCCTCGACCTGCCGTTCGAGCACGTGACCGTCTCCTACGGCGAGCCCGTGCACGACCGCGCCGCGTACGAGCGTGCGCTCGAGCTGCCAGCCTACTGCTGAACGACCTCGGCCTAGACTCGCCGCATGGAGAACATCCACACAGCAGAGCTGCGGGACGAAGGCGAGTACCGCCGTGCGCGCGTCGGCGAGCGCGCAGGCGCAAAGCACCTGGGGTTGACGGTCTACCAGCTGGCGCCGGGGCAGGGCATGCACTTCCACTACCACCTCCAGCGTGAGGAGCTCATGGTCGTCCTCGAGGGAACCGTTGCCGTGCGCACCGAGGGCGGGTGGGAGGACGTACCCGAAGGCGGGGTCGTCGCCTTCCCACGCGGCGAACGCGGAGTGCATGGATACGAGAACCGTGGCGACCGGCCTGTGCGGCTGCTCATGTTCAGCGAGCAGAACGCGCCGAACGTGAGCGTCTATCCGGACGCGAATCAGGTCGGCATCTACGACGTCGCCGACCCCGGCGAGCGCCGCTTCGGCGCGCTGTTCGACCTGGCCGACGCGGTTTCGGGCTACGGCGGCGGGCAGCCGGCTTCGTAGCGAAGCCCCGTGGAGCCGACCTTCTTCGCCGAGCCGGCAGACCTCCGCGCCTGGCTCGAGGAGAACCACGAGCGCGCGGCCGAGCTCTGGGTCGGCTTCCACAAGAAGGCGACCGGACGGCCGAGCATCACCTGGCTCGAGGCGGTCGACGAGGCGCTCTGCTTCGGCTGGATCGACGGCCTCCGCCGTAGCCTCGGCGACGAGAGCTACATGATCCGCTTCACGCCGCGCAAGGCGCGCAGCACCTGGAGCACCGTCAACATCGCGCGCGCGAAGGAGCTCGTCGCCGAGGGGCGGATGCGGCCGGCCGGGCTCGCGGCGTTCGAGGCTCGCTCGGACGACCGCTCGGCGATCTACTCCTACGAGCAGCGGCACGCGGCGAAGCTCGCGCCCGAAGAGGAGCGCGAGTTCCGCGCCAACGAGCGCGCGTGGGAGTTCTTCCACGCCCAGCCGCCGTCGTACCGGAGGCCCGCGCTCTGGTGGGTCGTCAGCGCGAAGCGCGAGGAGACGCGGGCGCGGCGGCTCCGCACGCTCATCGAGGACTCGGCGAACGGACGAAGGTTGCGGCACCTCAGCCGCTGGGCGCGTCGCTAGCATCGCCGCGTGGCCGCGCCCGACCGTCGCTTCCTTTCGCCCGACACGCTGCCCCGGCCGTTCGGGTACAGCCAGGTCGTGGACGCGCCGGTTGGCCGCATCGTCTTCCTCTCGGGCCAGGTTCCGCTCGACGCGGCGGGCAACCTCGTCGGCGAGGGCGACTTCGCCGCGCAGGTTCGCCAGGTCTTCGAGAACCTCACCGCCGCGCTCACCGCGGCCGACGCATCCTGGAGCGACGTCGTGAAGCTCGACTACTTCGTCCGCGACATCGGCGAGGTGGCGGCGCTGCGCGCGATCCGTGACGAGTACGTGAACACCGAGCAGCCGCCGGCGAGCACGCTCGTCGAGGTGAGCCGGCTCTTCCGCGACGACGTGCTCGTCGAGATCGAGGCCGTCGCCGTCAAGTAATACTTCCCGAAGTGAAGCGGCTGGCCGACCCCTACCGCGACCTCGACGTCATCGATTCGCGCGCGCCGCGGTTCAACCAGGGGACGATCGGAGTCCTCTCGGCGCTCGCGGTCGCGACCGGCTGGTGGTGGCTCCTCGGCGTCCTCGCCGCGCAGCTCGTCGTCGGGCTCACGTTCGGGCGGCGGTTCTGCCTACCGTGCCTCGCCTACTTCGAGCTCGTCCAGCCGCGGTTCGGGGAAGGGCCGCTCGAGGACTCGCGGCCGCCGCGCTTCGCGAACCTCGTCGGCGCGGTCTTCCTCGCCGCCGCGACCGGCGCCTACGCCGCGGGCCTCTCGATCCTCGGGGCCGTTCTCGGCGGGATCGTCGCGGCCCTCGCGCTGCTCGCTGCCGCGACCGGCTTCTGCACCGGCTGCGAGGCGTACAAGCTCGGACGGCTCCTCCTCGGCCGGCCGTTCGTGTCCTGCCCGCTGCCGCCGCAGCCGGCGAGCTCACGCCGCTAGAGCTACGACGGCCAGCGCGGCCGCCGCTCCGCGAGCGGCTCGAGCTCGGCCCAGTCGTCGCGGGGCGGCGCGAAGACGTCGATCACGACCGCGCCGTCCGGGCCGGCGACCGCCTCGTGCGGCGTGTTCGACGGAATCGTCCACGTCTCGCCCGGACCGACCACGCGCTTCTCGTCGCCGATCCGGAAGTCCATCGAGCCCTGCAGGACGAGCCCGAGCTGCTCGTTCTCGTGCTGGTGCTCCGCGACGACGGCGCCAGGATCGAGCTCGACGACGGCCAGCGTGAGCCGCTCGCCGCTGACCAGGCGCGCCGCGATGCCGTGCCAGATCGGGAGCGGCGCGATCCAGTCGAGCTTCTCGTACGCGCTCACCCGCGCGATCGTATCGTCCCGGAACCGTGACGCCCGAAGGCCTCGTCTACCGGCCCGATCTCCTGAGCGAGGCGCAGGAGCGCGCGCTCCTCGACGAGCTCGAGCGGCTCGACTTCCACGAGATCCGCATGCACGGCGTCGTCGCGAAGCGGACGGCGCGACACTTCGGCGTCGACTACGACTACGAGCGGCGCGCCGCGGTGCACGAGGCCGAGCCGCTCCCGGACTGGCTCGTCCCGGTGCGCGAGCGCGCGGCCGAGCTCGCTGGCGTCGAGCCGGAGGAGCTTGCGGAGATCCTCGTGCAGCGCTACCCGCCCGGCGCGCAGATCGGGTGGCACCGCGACGCGCCGGCCTTCGGAATCGTCGTCGGGATCTCGCTCGGCTCGTCCGCCCGGATGCGCTTCCGCCACGACAAGGGCGGCGTGCGCCATACCTTCGAGCTCGAGCTGGAGCCGCGCTCCGGCTACGTCCTCGCCGACAAGTCGCGCACGGCGTGGCAGCACCACGTGCCGCCGGCGAAGGCGCTTCGCTACTCGATCACGTTCCGGACGCTCCGCCGAACTCGGTAGGCAAGAGCTCGACGAGCTCGGGCGTCAGGAACCAGATGCTCTCCGACACCGCGTAGGCGCGCTCGCTCGCGCCGGCCCGCTCGAGGAGGTCGTTCAGGAGCGTGAACGTCCGCGACCACGAGAGCTCCCAGAGGAGCGCCCCGTTCTCGGCCGCCGCGGCGTCCGCTCCGGCGAGGTCGTAGATCACGTGCTCGCGGCCGCCGACGCGGACGACGTAGAGCTCCTCCCCGAAGTCCTGCTCCACGTCCTCGTCGAGGCGCACTCCGAGGCGCTCGAGAGTCGGCCGCAGCTCGGCCAGCCAGTCTGCGACGCCGCCTTCCGCGAGATCCTCGGGATCCGCGCTCACGACGTGGCGGGCGATGTCGACCCGCCAGATCACGTCGATCCCGTGCTTGGCGATCGCGGCCTTGGCTGAGGCGGCTTCCTGCGGGTCGAGGCCCCGGAAGAAGCCGCGGGCCTCGAGCTCCTCCGCAAGCGCGACGTCCTCCGGAGACGGCCGGCGACGGCGAAAGATCGGCACGAGGCGGGTCTACCCTCTCGACTCCGGCCGATCACCGGTTTAAGGTCGGAGCATGACGAGCCGGCACGGCGTGATGGCGCCGCCTCCGCACGACGGTCCGCCGCAGCGCGGCCTGATGGCGCCCGGCCCCGGTCCGGCGCTCGACCACGCCGTGGCGATCCCCAAGCTGCTGTGGCTGATCGCGGCTGTGCTGGCTGCGATCGAGTTCGCCCTCGCAGCGGCGCCGAATAGCTAAGACGTGACGACGGCGCTCCCGGCGAGCGCGAACGCGCAGGCCTCGTCCATCGTCAGCAGCAGCCCCTCCTCGTAGCGCGTCGAGTACGTCTCCGTCCCGAGCTGCGAGAGCGTCCGCGCGAGCCAGCGGTCGTAGAGGATCTGGTCGTCGGGCTGGCGAAGCGCGCCGATCGACGAGCGCACGGCGTCGCTCGCCCCGAAGAGCACGGCCGCCCGCTCGGTCTCGCCGACGGTTGCTGCCAGGCCCGCGTAGGTGTCGAGGCACACCGCCACACCATGCGGCTCGCCGATCTCGCGCGAGAGGGCGAGGCTCTCGTCGAGGAGCTTCCGGGCGCGCTCGGTCTCGCCGACCTCGATCAGCGCCGCAGCGAGCGACCGGGACGCGGCCGCGATCTCGTGGTCCACGCCCGCCTCCCGCGCGAGGTCGCGCGCCTCCGTCAGCCACCTGACCGCCTTGGGCACGTCTCCGGCGGTCAGCTCGAGCAGGCCGAGGTTCTCCTTCGCGAGCGCCTGGCCGCGGATGTCCTCGAGCGAGGCGAAGTGGTCGATGCCCTCGGCATAAAGCTCGCGGGCCGCGTCCAGCTCGCCGCGGAAGAACGCGAGGTTGCCGAGGTTCGTGAGCGCGGCCGAGATCGTGTCGGGCGCGTCGGCGGCGCGGGCCGCCTCGAGCGACGTCTCGAGGGCCTTTCGCGACGCCTCGAAGTCGCCCTGCTCGCCGGCGAGGATCCCGACGCCGTTCAGGGCGCGGGCGCGGAGCGCCGAGGGCTCGGGCGGGCTCGCCGCCAGTGTGCGCTCGAGCGCCTCGCGTCCCTCGGCGAGGTGGCCGTGGATCGACCAGAAGCGGCGGATCGCGACCGCGAGCCGCAGGCCCGACAGCGGGTCGCCCGAGTCGAGGGCGAAGGCGAGGGCGGCACGAAGGTTGTCGTGCTCGTCCTCGAGGCGGGCGAACCAGGCGATCTGGTCGGCGGCGAAGAGCTCGGGCTCGGCCGCCTCGGCGAGAGCGAGGAAGTGCTCGAGGTGCCGGCGCCGGAGCTCCTCCTCCTCGCCCGACCGAGCCAGGTGCTCGAGCGCGTACTCGCGAACCGTCTCCAGCATCGAGAAGCGGAGCTCCTCGGCGCCCTGCTGCCGGACGAGGCTCTCGTCGACGAGCCCGGCGAGGGAGTCGAGGACGATGTCCCCGTCGGCGCAGACAGCCTCCACCGAGCCGAGCGTGCACCCGCCCTCGAACACGGCGAGCCGTGCGAAGAGGAGCTGCTCGTCCTCGCCTAGCAGGTCGTGGCTCCAGTCGAGGGTGGTGCGGAGCGTCTGCTGCCGCTGGGGGGCGTCGCGGCGGCCGCCGGTCAGGAGCTGGAGCCGGTTGCCGAGCCGCTTGAGCAGCGTCGCGGGCGCGAGGAGCTTCGTCCGTGCAGCGGCCAGCTCGATCGCGAGCGGCAGGCCGTCGAGCCGCCGGCAGAGCTCGGCCACCGCGGACGCGTTCTGCTCGCTGACGACGAAGTCCGAGTTCGCGGCCTGCGCCCGCTCCACGAAGAGCTCGGCCGCCTCGTCGTCGGCGAGCGGCGGCACCGCGAACTCGCGCTCGGCGGCGACGTGCAGCGGCGCGCGGCTCGTGGCCACGAAGGTCACACCCGGCGCGCCTTCCACGAGCCGGGCGATCAGCGTCGCCGCCTCCATGACCTGCTCGAAGTTGTCGACGAGGAGGAGCAGCCGGGCCCCGGCGAGCGCCTGGACGAGCGCCTCTTCGGGATCCTGGGCCGAGTCCGGAAGGTCAAGCGCCTGGAGGATCGCGCGCGGAACGAGCGGGGACTCGTGGATCGTCCCGAGCTCGGCCATCCGGGCGCCGTCCCTGAACTCGGGCGCGAGCCGCCGCGCGAGCTCGATCGCGAGCCTCGTCTTGCCGATCCCGCCGATCCCGGTCAGCGTGACGAGCCGCACGTCGTCGCGCCGGCAGAGCTCGGCGAGCGTCGCGAGCTCGCGCTCGCGGCCCAGGAGCGGCGTCGGCGGCGCCGGGATCCCCTCGGCCGTCCCGCCGCCCGCCGGCGTGTCCAGGGAGGGGTCGTGCGCGAGGATCGCCTGCTCGAGCTGGCGGAGCGACTCGCCCGGCTCGATCCCGAGCTCGTCGACGAGCGTGCGGCGGGTGCGCTGGTAGACGGCGAGCGCCTCTGCCTGCCGGCCCGACCGGTACAGCGCGAGCATGAGCTGGGCGCGCAGCCGCTCGCGGAAGGGGTTCTCGACGATCAGGTGCTCGAGCTCGGCGACGAGCGGCCCATGCCGGCCGAGCGCGAGGTCGGCCTCGATCCGGTCCTCGAGCACGGCCAGCCGGAGCTCCTCGAGCCGGGCGGCCTCGGCCTGCGCGAACTCCTCCAGCGCGAGATCGGCGAGCGCCGGGCCCCGCCAGAGCGCCAGGGCGGCGCCGAGGGCCTGCGCGGCGGTCGCCGCGTCGCCGATCCCGAGCGCCGCGCGGCCCTGCTGTGCGAGCTCCTCGAAGCGCGCGAGGTCGAGCTCGTCGGGCGGCACGACGAGCCGGTACCCGGCCGACACCCTCTCGAGCGCTCCGGCCGGCAGGAGCTTCCGGAGCTGCGAGACGTACACCTGGAGCGTGTTCTTCGCCGTGTCGGGCGGGTGGTCGCCCCAAAGGGCGTCGATCAGGCGATCGGCCGAGACAGCCTGGTTCGCGTCGAGCAGCAGGATGGCGAGCAGGGCACGCTGTTTCGGCCCGCCGAGCGTAAGCTCGGTGCCCTCTCGGCTCACCGTGAGCGGCCCTAAAAGGCCGAAATCTGCCCTTTCAGCACCCACTCTTCACGTTCTTAGCACGATTTCAGCGTTCCTTCAGCGCCGCGAGGGATGCTGGCGCCGTGAATTCGGTACCAAGCATCGACGCAAATCCACCGGGCGAGCCGAGGTGCCGTCAGGCCGGCTACGTCCAAACCGCAGGGTGGAGGGCCGCACCCCCGGCCCAGGGGCCGTCTGAAGGGAGGAGCCATGAAGGGCGCAAGCAGCTGGAGCTAATCGGTGGAGGGGCCGCGTCGGGCGGCGTTACGACGCCGCCCTTCCCCCACGCGCTGAGGTGGGCGTGGTGACGCGAGCCTCGCAGCTCGTTCCGGAACGGCTTCGGCGACCGCTTCGGTCGCCGTCGTTCCGCCGCCTCGCACTCGGCAAGAGCATCTCGTACCTCGGCGACTGGCTGATGGTCGCGGTGCTCGTCGGGTGGGTGTACGAATCCACGGCTTCCATCGCCCAAGTTGCGACGCTCATGGCGATCCGGCTGTTGCCGCCGATCGTGGGGGGAGGCTTGGCCGCGTCGCTCGTCGACCGGCTGCCGCGGCGCCGCGTCCTCGTCTCGAGCGAGCTCGCGTGCGCCGCGACAGTCGGCGGCGCCCTCGTCGGCGTCCTCGTCGATTCGCGGCCGCTGGTCTTCGCTTTCGTAGGGTTGTGCGGCCTCGTCGGGATGGTCTCGACGGTGGCCGGAAACGCGCTCATCCCGATGGTCGTCGAGGCGGAGGAGCTTCCCGCCGCCAACGCGATCCACTCGGTGGGGCAGGAGGCGGCAATGGCGCTGGGGGCCGTCGTCGGGGGCATCACGCTCGCCGCCGGGGGGGCGACGGCCGGGTTGGCCGCCAACCTCGTCAGCTACGCCATTGCCGTCCTCCTCTTCGTCCGTATCGCGGTCGTCGAGCAGCGGGCGGAGCCGAAGGCCGCCAGGGCGCGCGGAGGCTTCGCATCCGGCCTCCGCTACGTGCTCGCGCGCTCGACGCTCGCCGTCGTCGTCGGTTCGTTCGCCCTCCTGACGCTCGCGACCGGCCTCGTGAATGCAACGCTTCCGAGCTTCACCTCAGATCTCGGCCTCGGCGCGAGCGGCTACGGCTTCGCGCTCGCGGCGCTCGCGACCGGGATGATCGTCGGTGAGACGCTCACGGGCGCGGCCGCGAGCCGCGTCGACGCCAGGTGGCTCGCGCCCGGTCTCGGCGCGATGGGCTGCCTCTTCCTCGCTTTCGCCTGGTCGGGAAGCGCGTTCGCCGCGCTTGCCCTGCTCGGCGCCTTCGGCATTGCGAACGGGTTCGCGGAGGTCGTGATGATGACCGCGATCCAGCAGAACGCGGACGGCGCATACCACGGCCGCGTGTTCGGCGTCGGCTCGACGATCTGGCGCACGACGATGCTGGGGGCGGTCGTCGCCGCTCCCGCCGTCAACGCCGTCGCGTCACCGTCGCAGGCGATCACGCTCGCCGCGATCGTCCTCTTCCTCGGCTCGCTCACGGTGGCGACTACGCTCCGCCGCCGCGAGGCCGTGCCGGCGCACGCAGCCGTCTGAATCAGGCCACGTGCATCTGCGACGGAAGGTGCAGCTCCGCCTCCGGCTGCGGCGCGACGAGCGCCGGCTCGGTGCGGGCCAGCTCCTCGAGCGCGGCCACGACGCTGGGGCAGAACTGCGTGCCGGAATGCTCGCGGATCTCGGCGAGCGCGGCGATCGTGGACCGGGCCGGCCGATAGGGCCGGGCGCTCGTCAGGGCGTCGAAAGCGTCTGCGACGAGCACGATCCGCGCGGGCAGCGGGATCTCCTCGCCCGCGAGGCCGTCGGGGTAGCCGAGCCCGTCCATCCGCTCGTGGCTCGACCGCGCGCACTGGCGTACGAGCGGGTGGAGGTCGAGTTCCGAGAGGATGTAGTCCGAGATCACCGGGTGCGTCTTTACGACGTCCCACTCGGCCTCGTCGAGCGGCGCCGGCTTGCGCAGGATCTGCTCCGGGATGCCGATCTTCCCGATGTCGTGGAGCAGGGCGCCGATCTCGATCGCCTCGAGCTCCTCACCGCGGAAGCCGAGCCGCCGGGCGAGCGCGACCGCGAGCGCCGCAACGCGTTCGGTGTGGCCGCCGGTGTAGACGTCTTTCGCCTCCATGCTCCGTGAGAGCGCCGCGATCGTGTCGCGGTGCGCACGCCTGAGCTTGAGGTTCGCCTGGCGGATCTCGTCCACGGCGGCCGTAGTCCGCTCGAGGTACTGGGCCACGGAGAGCATCATCAGCGCCGGCGGCAGCGCGAAGGCGGCGAGGCCGGCGATGCCGGTCTTCTCGTAGGCGATCGAGGCGCCCAGGGCGACCGGCCCGAAGAGCGCAAAGTGGAAGCGGGCCCAGTGGAAGCGCTCGAGCCAGATCGTGCGCCAGGAGGCCCCTTCGGCGAGGCTCATCGCGAGACAAAGGAGGCCGTTGTTGAGCGCGGCGAAGACGCAGCCTGCAAGCACGGCCGCACCCGGCCGCCAGGTGCCTGCAACCTGGAAGACGACCGAAGCCGTTGCCGTGGAAATCGCAAAGTTCGCCGCGTCGAAGATCGCCTTGTGCGGCTGGGCCCGCCGGCGGATCGAATGCGCAAGCGCCGCGACGACCGCAATCGCCATGGCGGTGCCGGTGTCGACGAGGAAGACGCTCGCGAGCATGCCGATTGCCGACACGCTCACGCTCCCGCGCCCGTACACGCGGACGGAGAAGAGCTGGAGGACGAGCGTCAACGCGAGCAGCGTCGCAACGCGGCCCGGCTCGTCGGCGAGGGTCTCGGCAACGTGACTCCCCACCGCCACGAGCACCGCCGACGCCACGATCGCCGAGGTGACGACGAGCGTCGTGACGCGATCGTCGCGCGTGGAGCCCAGCGCGGACGAAGGCTCGATCCGAGCGAGCCCGGTCACGGCAGGCCGTAGGAGCGGTAGGGGACGCCGCATGTGCACGAAAGCTTCGGTCTGGGTGGGGAGACCTGTCCCTTAGCGTCGTGCCAAACGGCGCTCGACCGCCTCCCCTGTCCGGGGGAATCGCGCTTATTGCCTGAGATGTCTCAGATGCCCAGAATGCGCGGCCGGCGGGTGCCTTCCTCGACGCGATCGGCCACCGCGTGCCCGATCCAGTTCACCGCCCAGACGACCACGACCACGCCCACGTACGTCCAGAAGCCGTCGATCGAGAAGTTCGGCGCGATCCACTCCGCCAAGGCGACCATCGCGACGTTGATCGCGAGGTATGCGAAACCGAGCGTGACGATGATCAGAGGCAGCGTCAGGAAAGTGAGGACCGGCTTGAGCACCGTGTTCGCGACTCCGAGCACCGCGGCGCCGATGAGGTAGGCCGCCCAGCCGTGGATGCGCACGCTTCCCCACAGGGCATCTGCCGCCCAGAGCGCCGCGGCGTTGATCGCCCAGGCGACGGCGAGACGTACGAGCCACGGCATGCCGAGAGTCTATTCAGGCGCCCTTAGACGCCGAACGAGTCGGCGCGTTCAGCGGGCCTTGCGGATCGCCTCGATGAGCTCCCACTTGCCCATCTTGGAGCGGCCGGGGATCCCTTCTGCCTTCGCGACCTCGTAGAGCTGCTCGCGGTTCCGGTCTTCGAGCCTGTGTCCGGCTGCGCCGCCACGGGCTCGTCCGCGCGCCGCCTGCTTGCCGAGCTCGCGCCGGGTGCTCGCCGGCAGGTTCGCGATCGTCCGCTTCTTCTTCGCGCCTTCCTGCGCGGCCTTCACGTTTCGCTTCGCGGCCTGGATCTGCTTTTTCGACGCCATTCGTCACCCCCTTCAGAGAGGGTTCCGCGCCCCCGCTGGGGCGCGAGGGCGCGGATCGGTCTAGCTCTTCCGCGCGGTGGCGCGGCCGCCTTTGCGACCTGCGGCCTTCTTCTGCGCGGTCGTGCCGCCCTGCTTCGAGGAGCTCTTGGAGGAGCCGCCGGAGCCGGACTTCTTGCCGCCGCGGCTCGACGCGCCCGGCGAGTTGGCGATCTTCGCCGCGCGCTCCTTCGACATGCCCTTCTCCTTGAGCTTCTCGTACTGCTTCTCGTTCTTGACGTTGGCGCGTTTGTTGGGCATGTGACGAGCGTTCCCAGCTTTCCGGCCATAAAACGCCGCTCAGCGAACGCTCTGTCATACCTGAGCTCGTCCGGGTGAGCACGTCGCCGGCGAGGCCGCGGCGAAGCTCACGTAGGTGAGGCGGGGCGAGACGTGGCCCCAGCCGGACCGCGCCCGCCGCGAGGCCGAGGAAGTCCCGCCGGTTCAGCGCTCGCGGTAGACGATCCGGCCGCGGCCGAGGTCGTACGGTGAGACCTCGACCTTCACGCGGTCGCCCGGATTGATGCGGATCCGATAGCGGCGCATCTTGCCGGCGGTGTAGCCGAGGGTCTCGTGGCCGTTGTCGAGCGCGATCTTGTACATCCCGTTGCGGAAGGCCTCGACGACCTCGCCCTCGAGCTCGATCTTCTCCTCTTTCCCTGCCACGTTCACCTCCTTCCGAACTCGCGCCCGCCCCGCCGCACGGACGGGACGGGCGCCGATCTTCGACGTCTAGCCGATCGCGACGACGTTGGTCGCTTCGGGGCCCTTCGTCCCCTCACGCGTCTCGAACTCGACCTTCGCACCCTCGGTCAGGGTCTTGAAGCCCTCGCCCGCGATCTGCGAGTGGTGGACGAACAGGTCCTTGCCGCCCTCGGCGGGCTGGATGAACCCGTAGCCCTTCGCGTCGTTGAACCACTTCACGGTTCCGGTCGCCATATAACACCTCCCCTACCTTGCGCTCGAACGAGTAGGGAAGGCGCTCAGGTGCGCGCCGCCGAACACGTCCTGGTTTGCGGGCCGCAGAGTACCGAATCAGGCGGTTACCAGGTTGCTCAGCTCCCCCAGCCCCGGACACGACACCGTGATCCGGTCGCCCGCCCGGCAGTACGCCTCCGGCGGCACGATCAGCCCAGTGCCGAGCAGGATCACCGTGCCCGCCGGCAGGCGACCGCTCTCGTCCAGGCGCACGCGCTTCGAGCGCGGCGCCGTCTCGCCGAAGCCCTTTCTCCGGCGGACGATCAGCTCGGCGACCTCGGAGAACTCCCACCGGCGGCTCGACGTCCGATACGTCTCGGCGTAGATCCGGCGCCCGCCGCGCTCGATGCGCAGGGTGACGGGAAGGTCGTTCACCGGTCCGAGCTCGCTCGCGGGCACGAAGCCCGGGCCCAGGCCGCAGCTGCCGGGCCAGCACTTGCCGAGGTGGGTGTTGTCGCTGCCGCCGGCGCCGGCGCCGGTCTCGGCCGTGAAGGCCGTGAAGTCGTTCGCCAGCGTGTACGCGACGATCTCGTGGCCGGGACCGAGCAGCGCCGCCAGCTCGGCTTCGGGCCAGTGGGGCGCCGGTCTGTTCGGCCGCAGCCTCAGCTCGCCGCCGTGCGGCGCCGCCTCGTCGAGCCGGCACTTGACGAAGTACGAGAACGCGCTCGTCTGCGAGCTGTGCCCGGGCTGGTCGCGGGTGAGCTCCCTGCGGGCCGCTCGGCTCGTGTCGTAGGTGTAGGCGACACCGACGACGAGGGAGGTCCCGTCAGAGGCCGGCGAGGACATCGAGCAGCCGCCGCTGCGCGAGGTCGTTGTCGACCAGGTACGTCTCGCGGTTGTCGATCACCGAGGCCGGGTCGACCGCCTGCGCGAGGCGCATGTGGATCACGCGACCGAGCATGTGGCCGCACATCTGACCCACGTCGGCGAGCACGCCCCGGGCGTCGCTCTCGAGACTCACGACGTCCACGGCGTCCGACCGCTCCGGGCCGTCGCGACCGGTCACGGCGTAGATGGTCATCCCCGCCGCCTCGGCGACGGCGACGACGCGCTCGACGATCTCCGACGCCAAGTCCTCCGCGAAGAGGATGAGGACGTCGCCCGGCCCCGCGCTCGCGAGCTGCTGCCACGTCACGATCCCCGGCGTCAGCCGGTCGTTCCCGATGCCCGTGTAGTCGCAGCTCGTCGGCGTAGAGCGGATGTGGCGCGGAGGCGGGTTCGGGATCTGGTAGACGGCGTCCCAGTTGAAGTTGTGCGCCGTGTGCTCGGCGGACACGGAGAGCGGCGCGCCCTCCGGAGCCAGGAGGAAGACCGTCCGCCCGGCGAAGAAGGCCGAGCACACGCCGGCGCTGACGCGCTCGATCCACGCCGGCTCGATGCGCTCGAGGCTCGCCTCCAGGGAAAGGGAGTAGCTCGCGATCGCCTCCCGCGCGGAGCCGCCGTTCCCGACACAACGCCCGTAGGCGAGGTCGACGGCCACGCGGAGGAGCGCCTGGATGATGTCCTCGGCGATCTGCTGGTCGGGCACCCGGACGACGAACGGCACGTCGGTGGCCTGGAGCCGGCTGATCTTGCCGCCGTCGAAGCCCGCGAACGAGAGCGTGTGGATTCCCTGCGCCCGGCAGAAGGCGGCGGCGTTCAGGAGGTTGTCCGAGTCGCCGCTGCCGCTGATGAAGATCCCCAGGTCGTCCGGGCCCGCCCCGTCGGAGAGGAGGACGGTCTCGAAGATCGAGTCGTACCCGCCCGCGGCGGCGTATGCCTGGGCGCTGTGGTAGTCGACGCCGCAGTTGACGCGGATGCCGTGCAGGCCCTTGAACCGGACCCGCAGCGCGTACTCGAGGTGGCGTGCGATCGCGTGGCTGCCGCCGTTGCCGAAGACGTACAGCGTGCTCCGGCCGGCCGCGATTGCGGTCGCGAGGGCGTCGACCACCGGCTCGAGCGCCTCTTCCGGCAGCGTCCGCAGGTAGCCGAGCACGGTCGCGGCGTAGATGCGCGAGAAGCCCGCGATCGCCTCGGACACCGGCAGCGTCTGGAGCTGTAGGCCGCGATCGTGCTTGACCGGGGCGGGTGACGAGAGCCGCCACCCGTTCTCGTACGAGATCGAGCGCGAGAGGAAGGCTTCTCGCGTTCCTCCGTGATCGTGAAGCCACCGGCCCTCTCTCTCGCGAAGCAGTCTCATCTCGCCCTCCAGCGATTAACAATGGTAAGGCGGGCAGCGTAATGGAAATCAATCACTATTGCCAATGAGATTCCAGTGGCGCGTCAGACGACGGCCAGGAGCTCGGCCGGCGTCGCCACGAACGCGTCGGGCTCCTCGGCACGCAGGCGCTCGTCGGGATGCATCCCGCCCCAGCCCACGGCGACCGCGCACACGCCTGCGGCCTTCGCCGCAGCGATGTCGAAGGGCGAGTCGCCGACATATGCGGCTCCGTCCGCGCCCGCCCCCAGCCGCTCGAGCGCGACCAGGATCGGCTCGGGATCAGGCTTGTGCCGCTCGGTGTCCTCGCCGCAGACGACGACGTCGAAGACCTCGAGCAACGGAAGCGCCTGAAACGCGAGCTGCACCATCCGGCGCCGTTTCGCGGTCACGAGGCCGAGCCGCCGCCCGCCGGCGTGCAGACGCTCGAGCGCGTCCTCCATCCCTCCGCAGCAGCGAAGCTCGGCGTGCAACGGCTCGTTGTGCTCCCGGTAGGCGCGAAGCAGCTCCTCCCCCCGCGTCGGGTCGAGCGCGTGCATCACCTGCTCGAACCTCGGCCCTCCGACGGCGGCGAGCAGCTCCTCGGCCGGGATCTCGCGCGCGAGCACCGTGCGCGTCGCATGCTGCATCGAGGCGAGGATGATCTCGCCCGAGTCGACGACCGTGCCGTCGAGATCGAAGAGGACGACGGGGAAGCGCATTTCCATTGCGGAATGTACTTCAATGGAAGAACGGCCGGTCGCGCGACCTAGCCGTTCGCGCAGGCACGACTAGTCGACCTCACGGTGTGCCGGCGCCGGCGCAGGCGTAAACCGGAGAGCATGGCGACCCGTGAGGTGAGGCCGGCGAGCTGGGAGGACTCCGTCGCCTCGGCGACAGAGGACTCGGTCGTGCGCTGGCGGATGCTCGTGCTCCTGCGCGCCGGATACGCATGGGACGACGCGTTCGAGCTCGGGACGGAGACGGACGTCGACCTCCACGCCGCCGTCGACCTCGTGAACCGGGGCTGCGCGAGCGAGACGGCGCGGCGGATTCTTCTCTGATGTCATCCGCATCCCTCGTCGTCGCGATGTCGCTTGGAAGCGCGGCGGTCGCTCTCTGGGTCTTCGTCCGGTTCCCGCGCCTCGCGCCCGTGCGCGCGGGCCTGAAGATGGCGCACCTGGTCGCGTCGCTCGCCGTCGCGCAGTTCGTCGTGCCTCCGGCAATGACGTTCGTGATCCACGGAAGCAACGCCGTCGCGCCGTCGCTCCTCGCCCTCTTCCTCCTCTTCGTGCCGTCGCAGCTCTGGGCCTACCTGAGCGGCATCTGGGTGCTGGCGCTGCTGCGCAACGCGCTCGTTATGCGCTAATTCTTCACGCCGTGGTCTCCGCGGCGGAACGCGAGCGAACTCTGAGCCGGATCCGGAAGATCTGCCTGGCGCTGCCGGAGACGAGCGAGCGCCTGAGCCACGGCGCGCCGACGTTCTTCGTCCGCGGCAAGCGCGCGTTCGGCATGGTGCTCACGAACCACCACGGCGACGGCCGCTTCGCGATCTGGTGCGCCGCTCCCGAGGGGATGCAGCGCTCGCTCGTCGAGGCCGACCCGGAGCGCTTCTTCGTGCCGCCCTACGTCGGCCACCGCGGCTGGCTCGGCGTGCGACTCGACCGCGGCCTCGACTGGGACGAGCTCGCCGGGGTATGCGAGGACGCCTATGCGCAGGTTGCTCCGCGCCGACTCCTAGACGCGGTGGTCTCGCCTCGACACGATCCCTGAAGACCAAGGCCCCGCGCGCGCCCAAAACGGGCTTACCGTCGCGTCCAGGCCTCCCGTGGGTTCGGAAGCGGCGTCAGCACCGGCTCGAGGCGCTCGCGGAGATGCTCGAAGTTCGGCGGAAGCGAGAGCCGCTCGCCGAGGTGCTCCGCCGGCTCGTCAGTCGCGAAGCCGGGGCCGAGGGTGGCGATCTCGAAAAGGACGCCGCTCGGCTCGCGGAAGTAGATCGAGCGGAAGTAGAAGCGGTCGATGACCGGCGTCGGCGTCGCTCCGGCTTCGAGCGCCCGCTGGCGCCACGTCTCGTGGTCGTCCATCGTCGAGGCCCAGGCGACGTGGTGGACCGTGCCCGCGCCCCCGATCCCGCTCTCGGCGGGAGCCGGGTCGTAGAGGTAGAGCCCGCCCCGCTGCTCGCCGCGCACCTCCCACTCGTCCTCGCCGCGCGGCTCGAAGCCGAGCCCTTCCTCGAGGAACCGGCGGCTCGCATCGGGCGAGCGCGTGTAGGCGCGCACGCTGTCGAAGCCCTGGAGCGCATGCTCGGACGGGATCTCTGGATGCTCGGCGACGAGCGGCTCGTCGCCCCGCTCCACCACCGCAAGCTCGAGGCCCATCCCCTCGGGATCCTCGAACCGCAGCCGGTCACCGTCGCGCTCGAGGGCGTCGACACCCTCGGCGCGCAGCCGCTCCTCCCAGAACTCGAGCGCGTCCGTCGAGCCGAGTCGCCAGGTGATGCGGTGCACCATCCCGGCGCCCGGCCGCCCGCGCCGCGCGTTCGGGTACTCGAAGAACGTGATGTCCGCGCCCGCGCTCCCCTTCTCGTCCGCGTAGAAGAGGTGGTAGACGGTCGGGTCGTCCTGGTTCACCGTCTTCTTGACGAGGCGCAGGCCGAGGACGCGGGTGTAGAAGTCGACGTTCCGCTGCGCGTCGCCCGTGATCAGCGTGATGTGGTGGATCCCCTCGAGCTTCATCTGCCTCCTTTCGCTTGCCGCCAACCGTACCGCCACGCGCGAAGCAGGCGACGGCGGGCCGTGGCAAGCGCTTCGGCGAGCGCGGGCGCGGCTCCGTCGCCGTGGACGCCTTCGCCGTGGCCGCAGAGGACGTGTCGAGGCGCGAAGCGCGAGAGCGCCTTCGGCGGCGTGAGTCGCAGGAGCGGGTGCACGCCGAGGAGCTCGCCCGACGCGACGAAGTAGCCGACGGTTCCGAGCGCATCCCCGCAGAGAAGCGCCCGCTCCTCCGGCCACCACAGCGCCACCTCGCGCCAAAAGCGGTGCCGGAGGATCGGGACCGGGTCGAACGGCGCGCCCCGAATGCCGTCGAAGGGCGTTACGTGGAGCGGCACGCCGAGCCGCTCGGCGAGCGCGGCGCAGTCGCGCCGGTGCCGGTCGAGGAGCTGGATCACGCCGGCCGGTTCGCCGAGCGCACGGATCCGCTCCTCGATTCCCGGCAAGTCGACCGGGTCGAAGAGCCAGACGCGGCCCTCCGCACGGAGCGCGTGCGAGCAGCGCGCGAGCCGCTCCTCCTGGAGCCACCCGAAGCCCCAGTCGGTCTCGTCGCAGAGCTGCCAGGTCACATCCAGGATGCGCAGGCGGCCAGCTCGAGGCGGCCGCTGCCGGCATCCGGGAACGGGAGCGGATCCATGACACCCTGCCGCAATCCCATCCAGCAGCCGGGGAGCTGCTCGCCGGCGATGCGGTACCTGACCCGATACGGCGACGCTGGGAACGCCGGATCGATGTACGTCACGACGCACGTAGTAAGCGACGGGCAGCGCGACGAGCGCGGCACCGCGAAGAGCACGGGCGGCGTCCGCTCGTCCGCGAGGACGTAGCGGAGCGTCGCCTCGAGCGCCGCGCGGTCGAGGGCGCGGATCGGCAGCACCGGTTTCGGCATCGGGTACGAGTGCAGCCCCGGCTGGTAGCCGGGCAGGCAGCCCGCCGACGGACAGCGCAGTGCCCGGTCGACCTCACGCGACCGGAGCCCGACGATCGTCTCCGAGCTGACGATGAGGCGGTACGGCGGCCGCGCGAACCACGGCAGGTCGAGGACTACCCGTCCCCGGAGGCCGCGGATCCGGTAGTGCTCGACCCAGTTCTTGAACGACGAGCTCGCCTTCCGGCCGCTGTACGTGACCACCGTCAGAAGCCACGGGCGGCAGGCGGGAGACCGCGGCAGCGTCCGGAAGCCGAACACGACCTCGACGTGGTGCCCGAGCACGTTCCGGCGAAGAACCTGCGGCGCCGGCGGGCCGAGGCCTCCCGGGGCGCCGCGGATTCCGGATCGCTCACAGCCGCGCGCGGCCGTCGGCTGGATCCGCGCGGCCGCCCCTGCTCGGCGGGCAAGGTCGCGCTGCTCGCGCTCCAGGCGCTCGCGGACGGCCGGCGGTAGGTCGCTGTCGATGCTCAGCTCGGGTGCCGACGCGAGCAGCGGGAGTGGCCGCGCGGCGGCAGAACCCCCTCCCAGCGCCAGGAAGGCCAAGGCGGCGAAGACGACCCGCACGGGCCGAGGATAGGCCGCCTAGGAGACGCCGGCCGTCGTCAGCACCTCGCCGCTCGCGAGGACGACGCCGTCCTCGCAGCGCGCTTCCACGAGGCCGCCCTGGAACTGCTGGGCGTAGAGCTGCGCGTACAGGCCGCCGCGGCCGAGGAGCTCCTCGTGCGTCCCCTGCTCGACGAGACGGCCGCGATCGACGACGAAGATGACGTCTGCGGCGAGGATCGTCGAGAGCCGGTGCGCGATCGCGATCGTCGTCCGGCCCTCCATCAGCGGCTCGAGCGCATGCTGGACGAGCCGCTCGCTCGTCGTGTCCAGCGCGGACGTGGCCTCGTCGAGGATGAGGATGCGCGGGTCCTTCAGGATCACGCGCGCGATCGCGAGCCGCTGCTTCTCGCCGCCCGACATGCGATAGCCCCGCTCGCCGACGAGCGTGTCGTAGCCCTCCGAGAGCTCCGTGATGCGCTCGTGGATGGCAGCCGCGCGGGTCGCGGCCTCGATCTCGGCCTGCGTCGCGTCGGGTCTCGCATAGAGCAGGTTCTCGCGGACCGACGAGTGGAAGAGGTAGGTCTCCTGCGTCACCATGCCGACGATCTCGGCGAGTGAGGCGAGCTTGATCTGGCGCACGTCGACGCCGTCGATCCGGACGGCGCCGCGGGTGACGTCGTAGAGCCGCGGCACGAGGTAGGAGATCGTCGTCTTCCCGGCGCCGCTCGGGCCGACGATCGCCGCGAGCTGCCCCGGCTCGATCTCGAGGCGGACGTCCTCGAGCGTCCACTCGCGGGGCAAGGCGGGGCGCGCGCCGTCGCGGTCCACGTCGACCGCCTGCGCCTCGAGCGCCGCCGGCTGCACCGGCTCCTCGTAGCGGAAGTAGACGTCGTCGAGCTCGACCTCGCCCCGCACCCGCTCCTTCGGCAGCTCGCGCGCGCCCGGCGCGTCGACGATGTCCTGCTCCAGGTCGAGGTAGGCGAAGATCCGCTCGAAGAGCGCGAGCGACGACTGCACCTCGACCGCCGTCTGGAGCAGGCTTCCGATCGGGAAGAGGAGCCGCGTCTGGAGCGTCGTGAAGGCGACGATCGTGCCGAGCGAGAGGTTCGAGTAGCCCGCGACGAGGTAGATCAGCGCCGGCGACGCCGCGAAGAACGTCTGCACGAGGGCGAAGAACGAGCGCCCGACCATCTGCTGGCGGACGTTGAGCCAGGCGAGGCGGCGGTTTCCCTCGCGGTAGCGCTCGACCGCGTCGCGCTGCCGGTCGAAGGTCTTCGCGAGCAGGACGCCCGAGACGGACAGCGTCTCCTCGGTCAGCGCGGACAGCTCGGCGAGCGACTCCTGCGTCGACTTCGACAGCGCGCGGCGCGCGCGGCCGACGCGCCAGGTGAGGTAGACGAAGACCGGGACGACGGCAAACGACAGCGCCGTCAGCTGCCACGACAGGAGCAGCATCGCGACGACGGTGCTGAGCACCGTGACGACACTCGAGAGGATGGACGACACCGTGTTCGTCACGACGTTCTGGACGCCGCCGACGTCGTTCTGGAGCCGCGACTGGAGCTCGCCGGTGCGTGCGCCGGTGAAGAAGCGGAGGGACATCGCCTGCAGGTGCTCGTAGAGGCGGTTTCGCAGGTCCTGCATCACGCGCTGGCCGACGACCGTCGTCAGGTAGGTCTGCCCGACGCCGATCGCGCCGGCGACGAGCGGAATCGCGATCATCAGCAACACGAGCTGCCACAGCAGGTGCAGGTCGTGCGGGATGAGCGCCTCGTTGATGATCGCCTTCGTGATGAAGGCGGGCGCGACGCCGAGCGCGCCGGTCACCAGGATGGAGAGGAGGACGAGCCCGACTTGGCCCCGGTAGGGGTTGAAGAGCCGGGCGACGCGTCTGACCATCGGATCAGCTTACGTCCAGGCGCCGGGTCAGCTCCTTGGCGTGAGGCATACCGCTCTCGAGCGTCACTCGCCGAAACTCTTCGAGCGAGTAGACCGCCCGCGCGAGCTCGACCGAGAGCCCAGGCTCCTCGACTGTGAGGATGGCATAGTCGGCGATGCCGTCGAAGTCGTCTCTCGTACTCCTCATGACGCGCCCGGCGAACGGCCCCGAGATGCGACCGGGATTGATAACGAGACGCTCGCCGATCCGCCGCTGCCATTGCTCGTGGGTGTGGCCGGCGGCGAGCACCGTCGCGTCGCCGAGGAGCTCGAGGAGCTTCTCGACCGTTGCGGTCTCGTCCACGCGGTCGATTCGCGACGTGCGCGTTCCGTGCACGCACAGCAGACGGCCCCCGTCGCCGAGATCGAGCTCGTACGTGTCGGGGAAGGCCGCCACCGCTGCGAGTCCTTCCTCACCGAGCCGCTCGCGCGCCCACTCACCCAGGTCCGACCGCTCGGAGATGCCCGGCTCGCGGTAGTACTCGACGAGCCAGTGGTCCGTGTTGCCGAGCACGACCGGACAGCCGAGCTCGTGCACGCGGCGAAGACAGTACGCCGGCTGTGGGCCGCCCTCGACGAGGTCGCCGAGGCAGACGAGCTTGTCGACCTGAGCGCGCTCGAGCTCGGCGAGGGCCGCGTCGAGCCCGACGCCGTTCCCGTGGACGTCCGAGAAGAGGCCGACGCGCATCAGGCGCGTTGCTGGACGCCGCGGTCGCGGTCGATCCCCCGCTCAGCTTCGGCGAACTCGGCCCGCAGCTCGGCGATCGTCGGCAGCACGGCGACCGCGGGCACCATCGGCAGCCAGAAGTTGAAGATCCGGTAGGTCACGACGCCGAGCAGGGCCGGGACGAAGGGGAGCCCGACCCAGTGCAGCGCGAAGGTGAGGGCGATCTCGACCACACCGGCGCCGCCGGCCGGGAGCGAGCGGCGCGTCAGGACGTAGCCCGTCGCGTAGCCGAGGATCAGCGCCGGCAGGCTGAGGCGGTGGCCGCTGTAGACCTGGAGCGCGGCCCACAGGCACGCGATGTCGCCCGTCCAGTAGAGCGTGGCGCCGAGCAGGCCGAGGCCGTGCTCGCGCGGCGAGGCAAGGAGCAGCGAGCGCAGGATCGAGAGCCCGGCCACCGTGTGCGCGAAACCGCGCCGGATAGCGCCGCCGTCGCCTGGGTCGGAGTACCGCTGCGCGCGGCTTGGCGAGGTCAGCCACACCGCCACGAGCGCGCCCGGGATGACGGCGAGCCAGGGGAGCGTCAGCGCGTCGGAGATCTGCTCGTTCAGCGTCAGGAAGATCGCCGAGATGAGCGCCGCCGGCGCGAGCACGGCGTACTCGAGCGCGCTGAGCGCGAGCACGCGTGCGATCGCGCCGTCGCGGTCCTCGCCGGCTCGGCGCAGGATCCAGTAGTCGACGGCGAACCCGCCGCTCGACCGCGTGGCGGCGAACACACCGAAGCCCGCGACGACGCTCTGCGTCGACGCTGACGCGCCGAGCTCGGGCCCGCCGTCGACGCGGGCCGTGTCCCGGACGGCCAGGATGTAGCCGAGGTACGCGACCACCTCGCCCCCGAAGCAGGCGGCGAGCCAGATCGGGTCGATCCGGCCGAGCTCGTCGCGAACGCGGTGGTAGCCGGCGAGGTCGCCGAGCCCGAAGGCGGCCGCGACGGCGAGCGCCGCCGCGCCGAGGATGACCACGACCGGCCGCCGCTCGAGCGCCGCGAGCACCTCCCGAAAGCGGTCGAAGGCGCGGCGCACCACGCATGGGTTCTACCCGGTGGCGACGATGGCCATCGCACGAGGCGACACGATCTCGTCGATGAGGCCGTACTCCTTGGCCTCGGCCGGCGTCATGAAGTGGTCGCGGTCGATGTCCTTCATCACCTGCTCGAAGGACTGGCCGGTGTGCTTCGCGAGGATCCGCGCCATCCGCTCGGTCATCTCGAGGATCTCGCGCGCGGCGATCTGGATGTCGGCGGGCGCGCCTCGGTACCCGGCCGAGCCCTGGTGGATCATCACCTTCGCGTTCGGAAGCGCCATGCGCTTCCCCGGCGCTCCACCCGCGAGGATCATGCCCGCCGCGGACATGGCCATCCCGACGCAGATCGTGCGCACGTCCGGCTTGACGTACTGCACGGTGTCGTAGATCGCCATGCCTGCGTAGGCCGAGCCGCCGGGGGAGTTGATGTAGAGGCTGATGTCCTTGTCGGGGTCTTCGGCCTCGAGGAAGAGGAGCTGCGCGGCGATGACGTTCGCGATCTGGTCCTCGACCTCGGTGCCGAGGAAGACGATCCGCTCCTTGAGGAGGCGCGAGTAGATGTCGAACGCGCGCTCGGCGCGGCCGTCGGTGTCGATGACCATGGGGATGAGCTGGCTCACAGCGCCTCCTTCGATAAAGTGCAACCGCTGGGTTGCGCCATAATACGCAACCGATCGGTTGCACGAGAGGAGGAGCCGTGGAGGTCACGCGCGAGGTCGTCTTCCCCGCGCCGCCCGAGGAGGTCTGGGAGGCGCTGACGGAGCCGGAGCGGCTCGAGGAGTGGTTCGCGAACGAGGTCGAGCTGGACCTGCGACCCGGCGGCGCCGGGCGCTTCCGCTGGGAGGACGGCGAGGAGCGGCGCGCGGTCGTCCGCGAGGTCGAGCCGGGTGAGCGGCTCGTGCTCGACTGGGACGACGAGGGCGAGGTCGTCTTCACGCTCGAGGAGGTGCCGGACGGAACGCGCCTCCTGGTGCGGGAGGTCTCGGCCGAATGGTCGACGGCGCTCGAGCTGCGGGCCTCCGCGCTCGCGTGGACGGCAGCGTAGACCGCGTCTTCGCCGCGTTGGGCGACCCGGGGCGGCGGGAGCTCGTCCGGGCGATATCGGAGCGCGGGAGTGCGACGGCCACCGAGCTCGCCGCCGATCTCCCGGTCACGCGCCAAGCGGTGGCGAAGCAGCTGGCGGGTCTCGCCGAGGCGGGGCTGGTCGTCGCCGAGCGGCGCGGCCGCGAGACGCGCTACGCCTTGACGCCCGCGCCCCTCGCCGAGGCCGCCGCCTGGATGGCCGACGTGGGCGCCGCGTGGGACTCGCGCCTCGCCGCGCTCCACCGTCACCTCACTCCGCCTCGATAGAGAATCGCAGCGTGGAAAGGCGTCGCCTCGGCCGGAGCGGCATCGAGGTCTCCCGCATCATCCTCGGCTGCGGGAACTTCGGCGGGATCGGCTCGGCGCCGGCGCTCTTCGGCCAGGGCGAGTCACGCGAGCAGGCGTTCGCGATCATGGACGCCGCCGTCGAGCTCGGCATCACGACCTTCGACACCGCCGACGCCTACGGCGGCGGGCGGAGCGAGGCCTATATCGGCGAGTGGCTCCGGACGAAACCGCCGGAGACGCGCGACCGGATCGTCCTCTCGACGAAGACCTTCAACCCGATGCACGAGGGCGCCGACCACGGCCTCGCGCCGGCGCGGATCCGCCGCCAGCTCGAAAGCAGCCTCGGCCGGCTCGGCGTGGAGCGAATCGACATGTACCTCACCCACGAGCAGGATCCGGACACGCCGATCGAGGACACGCTCGGCGCACTCGAGGAGGCGGTGCGGGCGGGCAAGGTACGGGCGATCGGTGCCAGCAACGTCGATGCGGACTGGCTCGCTGAGGCACGTGGCCGCTTCGCCTGGGTGCAGAACTCGTACTCGCTCCTCGAGCGCGACGCGGAACGAGACGTCCTTCCGCTCTGCGCAGAGCACGGCCTCGGGTTCACGCCGTTCGGCCCGCTTGCCGGCGGCTGGCTGACCGGGAAGTACCGCGAAGGCGAGCCGCCTCCCCCGGGCTCGCGGATGACCCAGCGGCCGGAGGGCTACCGCCACCTCGACCGGCCGGCGACCTATCGCGGGCTCGAGCTCCTCCGGAAGGCCGCCGAGGCACGCGGCGTCGACACCGCCACCCTCGCGATCGCGTGGCTGCTCTCGCACCCGCAAGTCACTGCGGTCATCGTCGGCCCGCGCCGCCCGGAGCACCTCGAACCGGCCCGTCGCGCGCTCGAGCTGCCGCTCACCACGGACGAGCGAGACGAGCTCGCCCGCCTCTTCGACCCGTAGCCTTCGCGGCGTGATCCTCGCGCACCTCGACCTCGACGCGTTCTTCGCCGCCGTCGAGGAGCTCGAGGACCCGGAGCTGAAGGCGAAGCCGCTCGTCGTCGGCGGCGACCCGCACGGGCGTGGGGTCGTCGCGACCGCGAACTACGTCGCGCGCCGCTTCGGCATCCACTCGGCGATGAGCGCCGCCGAGGCGCTGCGCCGCTGCCCTCACGCTGTCTTCGTGCGACCGCGCCACCACCTCTACCGCGAGTACTCCAAGGCGGTCTGGGAGACGGTGCGCGGCGTCGTCCCGACCGTCGAGCGGACGGGCCTCGACGAGGGCTATCTCGACGTCGGCGAGGTCGCCGGCAATTACCTCGAGGCCCGCGCGATCGCCGAGGCCGTCCAGGCCGCGGTGAGCGCCGCGACCGAGCTCACGTGCTCGCTCGGCGTCGCGAGCTCGAAGGTCGTGGCGAAGATCGCGAGCGACCGGCGCAAGCCCGGCGGCCTGACCGTCGTCCCGGCCGGGCGCGAGCGCGCATTTCTCGCGCCCTTCGACGTGCGGCTCCTCCCCGGCGTCGGGCCGCGCTCGGAGGAGCGGCTGCGCGCGGCCGGGGTGACGACGATCGGCGCCCTCGCCTCGCTTCCCGACGCCGACCTCCGCCGCCTCCTCCCTGGGAAGCTAGGCCCGCTTCTCCGCGACCGGGCGCGCGGCATCGACCCGCGCAAGCTCGAGCTCTCGACCGAGCGGGTCTCCTACAGCCACGAGGAGACGTTCGAGCAGGACGTCTCCGAACGCGAGCGGTTGCACGGCGAGCTGCGCGCCCAGGCCGAGCGGCTCGCCGAGCTGCTGCGGCGCGACCGGATGAACGCGCGCACCGTGACGACGAAGCTCCGCTACGCCGACTTCTCCATCCGCAGCCGCTCGACGACCCTCGCCGCGGGGACGGACGACGCGGCCACGATCGGCGATCTCGCGTGCGCGCTCCTCGACCGCGCGCTCCGCGACCGGCCCGGCGCGCTGAGGCTCGTCGGCGTCGGCGTCTCGAGCCTCGAGCCGTTCCGGCAGCTGACGCTCGTATGAGCCGCGAGCGCCCGCTCGACGAGTCCGACCTCGATCCCGAGCCGCTGCGCCAGTTCGCCACCTGGTTCGAGGAAGCCGGGGCGGCCGGCATGCGCGCGCCCGAGGCGACGGCGCTCGCGACGGCCACTGCCGACGGCCGCCCGTCCGTGCGCATGGTGCTGCTGAAGGGCTTCGACGAGCGCGGCTTCGTCTTCTTCACGGGGTACGAGAGCCGCAAGGGCGGGGAGCTCGCGGCGAACCCGCGCGCCGCGCTCCTCTTCTACTGGGATCCGCTCGGGCGGCAAGTGCGGATCGAAGGGCCGGTCGAGCGCGTCGCGGAGGCGGAGTCGGACGCCTACTTCGCCACGCGCCCCCGTGGCGCGCAGATCAGCGCGAGCGTGTCGCCGCAGAGCCGTGTTGTCGAGAGTCGCGCGAGCCTCGACGCGGTCGCCGCCGAGCTCGAGGCACGCGGCGGCGAGCTTCCACGCCCGCCCGCCTGGGGCGGCTTCCGGCTGGCGCCGGAGACGTACGAGTTCTGGCAGCACCGCGCGAACCGGCTCCACGACCGGCTTCGCTACTCCTGCCACCGGGGTAGCTGGAAGATCGAGAGGCTCGCGCCTTAGGGTGATGGCGGCCGGCCCATGAGCGCGTAGGACCGGCCGCCGGAGCCGCAGGTCGGGGAGGTGGCGCGCTCCTCACGTGCTACCTGCGGCAGCGACACGGGGGAGCGGGTCCGTCCTGGGCTTTTGACTTTTTGTGTATCGGACGCCTGCCGCTCGTGCCGTCACCCGATCGAGTGAAGCTGCGGGGGTCAGCGAAAGAGGTCCCGTTCGGGCGGCATCACGAGGTCGCGTGCGCTTCCCTCTCCGGCCACGTCGAGCCCGCGAACGAGCGCCGCCGGCAAGCCGCTCGTCTTGCCCATCACGAGCTCCGCTGCGCCGGCGATCTCGTCGGCGACTGCGATCGTCGTGGCGTGGAGCTCGTAACCCGCCGCGTCGCGCACGCCGTGCAGGTCGAGGAGCGGCCGGATGCCCGCGACGCCGATCGCGACGTCGGTCGTCCCCTGCCGCCACGCCCGGCCGAACGAGTCGCTGACGACGACGCCGACCGCGCGGCCGGTCAACTCGAGCAGGCCGAGACGGATGCGTGCCGCCGAGGCGTCGGGGTCGAGCGGCAGGAGGACGAGCGTGCCCGGCCCCGCCGCGTTCGACGCGTCGACGCCGGCCGAGGCGCAGACGAATCCGTGCCGGGTCTCGGCGATCACGAGCGGCGGCCGCGAGCGAACGATCCGCACCGCCTCTTGGAGGATCACCTCCAGGCGCCGCGGGTCCTCGCCGCCCGAGAGCTCGCGCGCCGCCTCCGAGGGTTCGACGTCGTCCAGGCTCACCACCCGCCCCTCTGCCTTGGACACGACCTTTTGCGCCACGACCAGAACGTCCCCGTCCTCGAACGCCGCCGCGGCGGCGAGAAGCGCGGCGAGGTCGTCGCCCTCGCGCACCTCCGGGATCCCCTCGACGGGGATCGCCCTCAGCTCGGTCACTTGATGCCGGTGAGCCGCAGGCCGGCGACCGCGCGGTAGCGCCGGTTCACGTGGATGATCACGGCGGTCATGTCCTCGAGCGCGCGCGCGTTCGCGAGCGGCCCGGCGTCGAGCGCGCGGCCGGCGACGAGGTGCTCGGCCAGCCCGAGCACGAGCTCCTTCGCGTCCTGGTCGTCCCCGCACACGAGCGCGTCCTGGTCGGGCGGGTCCGGAAGAGCCAGGTGCGTGGCCGGGATGGCCTGGAAGCCGGAGACGACCGGCCCGCGGACGAGCGCGGCGACGTCTTCCGCGACCGAGCCCGAGGAGCGCGCCGGCACCACCCCCACGTCGGTGAAGCGCAGGTCGCTCGCGACGCAGAGCACCGGCGTCTCGCCGATCGCGTCCGCGAGCTCGCGCGCGGTGTCGATCGCGGCCGAGGACTGGACGGCGAGGACGACGAGGTCGGCGTTACGGACGACGTCCTCGTTCTTCCCTCCGCGCACCCCGAGCACGGCGGCCCGCTCCTGCGCGCGGCTCTCGTCGCGGGAGCCGATCGCGACGTCGTGGCCGAGGTCGCGGAGCCGTCCGGCGAGCGCCCGGCCAAAGGCACCGGTGCCGCCGGCGATCGCGACCCTCACCCGGACGGCGCTCACGCGAACGCCCCGGCGGCTTCGAGCACCGACTCCATCAGCCGGCGGCGTGCGTCCTCGTCGCGCATGAGCGTCCTCGTCACCACGGCTTGCACGCCAAGCCCGGCGACGGCCTCGGCGTCGGCTTCGTCGACGACCAGCGTGTCGATGAGACCGGCGTAGCAGCCGGCGACGTGCGCGGGGCTCGTCCCGCCGACGAGGCGCGAGAGCATCGCGTCGGCCGGCCCCTTCACGGCGCGGCCGCCGATCAGCGGGCTCACGGCGACCGCCGGCACGCGACGCCGCGCGAGCGCGGCGCGGATCTCGGCGACGGCGAGGATCGGCCCGATGCTGACGAACGGGTTGCTCGGCGCGAGGAGGAGCAGCTCTGCGGCGGCGATCGCCTCCAGCACCCCGGGCGCCGGCCGCGCCGTCTCGGCGCCCTCGAAGCGGACGGCGTCGACCTCGTCTCGGTGGCCGCGCGCGACGAACCACTCCTCGAGCGAGAAGGTCCTCGCGGGCGTGTCGATCCAGGTGCGGAGGACGTCGTTGGTCGCGGGCAGGATCGTCGTCTCGAGGCCGAGCGCACGCGTGAGCTCCGCCGTCACCTCGGAGAGCGGACGGCCTGCGCGCAGCGCCTGCGTGCGGACGAGGTGGAGGCCGATGTCGCGGTCGCCGAGCCGGAACCACGTCTCGCCCCCGAGCGCGCCGACTGTGTCGAGGGCGTTCCAGGTCTCGTCCGCGCGGCCCCAGCCGCGCTCCTCGTCGTTCAGGCCGGCGAGCGCGTAGAGGACGCTGTCGAGGTCGGGCGAGACGTGCAGGCCGAGCACCTCGAGGTCGTCGCCGACGTTGCCGACGACCGTCACGTCCGCGGGCGGGACGTTCTCGACGACGGCGCGCGCGAACCGGCCGCCGCCGACGCCTCCGGCGAGGACGACGGTCCTCACGCGACGCGCGCCAGGCCGGCCATGGCGAGCGCCATCTGGGTGCGCGGCCCGGTCCGGAGCTCGTAGCGGCGCAGGTCCTCGAGCGTGTCCACGTCGTGGACGAGGTTCGGGTGCCGGAGCGCCGTCGACTCCGCCGTGAGCGCGAGAAAGCGGTCGGCGCTCCCCGGGCCGTAGAGCGGCTCGAACAGGCTCGCGTCCGCGAGCGCGAGCGCGTTCGTCGTCCCGTCCGCGGCCGGCGCGATCGCGATTCCGGCGGGCGGCACGGCGTCGAGGAGCGCCCGCAGGTCGTCCGGCTGGACGCACGGCAGGTCGGCGTTCACGACGAGCACCGGGCCGACGGGCTCGAGCCGCCGGAGCGCCGCTTCGACCGCGGGGCCGTGTCCCATCGGGACGCCTGCGAGCACGTCGACCTCGAGCTCCGCCGCCACGCGCCAGCCCGCCTCGTCGTTCGTGACGACGGTCGTGCCGCCGACCGCGACCGCCGCGGCGAGCACGTCCGCGAGCATGGCGAGGCCGAGCGCGACACGCGCCTCCGGCGTCGCCGGCGCGAGGCGCCGCTTGCCCTCGGCGCCCCGGAAAGGAACCAGGATGGCCGCCATCCAGGGAGACTATCGCCGCCGTGAGCGCCGGTCCAAACCTCGACAATCCCTCGATCGCGGAGCGACTGGAGGCCTTCGCCACGCTCCTCGACCTCGCCGGCGCCGGCTACTACAGCGCCCGCGCGTACCGCCGCGCGGCCGAGCTGATCCGGACGACGAAGGCGCCGGTGGCATCGCTCGTCCGTGCCGGGCGCGTGCGCGAGCTGCGCGGGATCGGCGCCGGAATCGAGGCGCGGCTGCGGGAGCTAGTGGAGACCGGCTCGATCGCAGAGCTCGAGGAGCTCGAGCGCGAGGTCGACCCGGAGCTCGTCGGGCTCGGCCGCTTCCTCGGGCTCTCGCCGAAGCGCGCCGTCGAGATCGGGCGCACGCTCGGGATCCGCACCGCGGCCGAGTTCCGGGCGGCGGCTTCGGAGGGGCGGTTGCAGGAGGTGCCGGGGATCGGCGCGGCCATCGAGGCGAAGCTCCTCGAGCGGCTCTCGCGGGAGGAGCCGCCGCGCGCGTCGCGCCCGCTGCTCCTGAGCCGCGCCCGCGCGCTGCTCGAGCCCGTTGCGGCGGCGCTCGGCGGAGTGATCGCCGGCGACCCGCGACGCTGGCGCGACGAGAACGAGCGGCTCGCGGTGGTCGTCGCCGCAGCGGAGGCGGGGCCGGTGCTCGACGCCTTCGCGGAGCTCCCGGCGATCGTCGCGGTGGTCGAGCGGGAGGAGCGGCGCGCCGTCGGCGCGACCGTCGAGGGCGTGCCGGTGGAGCTCGTGGTCGCGGAGCCCGGACGGCTCGGGACAGAGCTCGTGGGCGCGACGGGATCCGAGCGGTACGTGGCGGCGCTGGGCCCGCTTCCGGCGGGCGTCTCGGAAGAAGACGTGTACGCCGCGCTCGGGCTGCCGTGGGTGCCGCCGGAGCTCCGCGAGGAGCCGTTCCGCGGCGAGCCGCCGGCGCTGGTCGAGCTTGCGGACGTCCGCGGCGACCTGCACATGCACACGACGTGGTCGGACGGCCGCGCGTCGGTCGAGGAGATGGGCCGCGCGGCGCGGGAGCTCGGCTACGAGTACGTCGCGATCTGCGACCACACGACGAACGTGCGCGTCGTCCCCGGCCTCGACGCCGACGGCCTGCGCCGCCAGGGCGTGGAGATCGCGGCCGCGAACGAGGCGCTCGCGCCGTTCCGCGTCCTGCGCGGCACGGAATGCGACATCCGCGCGGACGGCTCGCTCGACCTTCCGGACGACATCCTCGCCGAGCTCGACTGGGTGCAGCTGAGCCTGCACGCGGGCCAGCGCGCGCCGCGCGCGGAGCTGACGCGGAAGGTGACTGAGGCGATGCGCCACCCGGCGGTGCGCTGCCTGAGCCACCCGAAGGGGCGGATCATCAACCACCGGCCCGAGAACGCGCTCGACCTCGACGCGGTCATCGAGGTCGCGCTGGAGACGGGAGTCGCGCTGGAGGTGAACGGCCTGCCCGACCGGCTCGACCTGCGCGGCGAGCACGTGCGGCGGGCCGTCGAGGCGGGCGTCGCGATCGTGTGCTCCACCGACGCGCACTCACTGGCAGGGCTCCGGAACATGCAGCTCTCGGTCGCGACCGCGCGGCGCGGGTGGGCCACAGCGGCGGACGTGCTCAATACGCACCCGCTCAGTGAAGTGCTCGCGAGTTACGCCGGCTGAAGCGCTCCGGTCTCCTCGAGCTCGTCCGCGGGGATCACCGACGCGCTGACGTCGAGAAGATCGGGCGGAGCGAGCTTCGATGCGCCGAGTCCGTCGACAAACATCGGAACGCCCTTGCCGAGTGCTTCGGTGATGTCGGTTCCCTCGACGGCGATCGTCACAACGAGCCGGCCGGTCCGGACGTTTTGGGAAACCACCGGCCCTACCTCCGGATGCGTCTCCATGAACGCATCGAGCAGACGTTCGCCGTTCTCGGGGTCCCGCCCCAGATCCGAGATGCTCAACCGGAGACGAAAGCAGTCCATCAGCGTCCTCTTACAGTAAAGCCCGCACGCCGGAGCTCCGCCACCGCATTGGCAAGCGCGCGGCGATCACTAGGCGTGCCATGGAGCGTCACGATGTCGATCCCGTTCGGCGCGAAGACCTGGTATCCGCTCTTGATCCTCTGGATCGTGCCGCCCTGTGCTTCGACAGCGTCGAGCAGCTCCCTAAACTCCTTCCTGATCGGCATCGGCTCGCAAACGAGCCTGCCTGGCTCAAACACGCGTCTCTGTGCCTATTTCGAGAAAAGGGACGCGCCGACGCGGCCACTCCGCGACGTGTTCCCGTGAGGCGGCCGGTTCGGGGCCTTCTTACGGCGGCGTTCCTGTGGGCGCCCGTCGTCGCGGACTACGTCCTCGTCGGCTTCGCGATCAGCTGGTGGATTCCGGCGATCTTCGCCGTCCTCCTCGCCGTCGTGGTCGCCTGGGCCGTCGTCTACCGGCGCCGGCTGCGGAAGCTTCGGAGCGACCCCGACGCGATGCGGGCACACGAGGAGCGCGCGTATCGGTTCACCGTTCGGTGGGCGAAGATCTGGGGCCTTCTCTTCGCCGGGCTGATGACCTTCATTGCAGTGATCGTCTTTGTTGTCGTGATCGTCGAGCGCGTGTAGGTCGGGCCACCGTCGGCCGATATGTGGATCGATGCTGCGTCTGCTCCTCCTGTTCTTGATCGCGGTGCCCGCCACGGACGATCAGCGATACGCGCACGCGAATGCCCGCCTGGCGCACGCGATGCCCGCGTATCCGCACGCGCGGCTGCTTGTCCAGGAGCCGGTCGGCGGCGAGGTGGGGACGACCCAGTTCGAGGCGGTACAGCGGATCTCGGCGCTCGGGCGCCCTGCGACTCAGCAGCAGGTGATGCGCTTCTACAAGCGGGAGCTCGGCACGGAATGGCGGCGCCGAGGCACGGCGTGCCTTGTCTCGGGACCGAAGCTCGTTCTCGTGCTCGTCGAGCCAAGCCGGCGGCGGCTCGGCGTCCTCGTCGACAGCAGGGGCGCCCGGCGCTGCTCTGGCCTTCGCGGAATTCTCGGCGACTTGCTCGGTGTCGGCTACCCCTGAGCCGCGCCTCGGCACGTTGTTCGGGCTGCTCAGCCTCGCGGTGCTCCTCCTCGCCGCGCCGCCGCGTGCTCGGCGGTGGTCCAGGAGCGCGCCATGTCACGCTGCAGCGCCACCCCGACCGGCTTCCCGCGCGCGCGCTGAGGGGCGCCGACGTCACGGTCGAATGGAAGGTCTTCCCGTTCAGCTACCGGTGCGTCTACCGCCGTAGCGATCTACGGTGAGAAGGTGTCGCTCGCCGGGACGCGCGTCCTCCGCTTGGTCATCGTCGCCGCTCTTGCGGTGGCGCTCTCGCCGAGCGCTGCCGTGGTCGCGGTCTTGGCAGGGCAGAGACACGCGATGGCGCGGTGTACGGCCACTCCTCCAGGCTTTCCCCGGAAGCTGAGTCGCGCCGGCGTCGGGGTCACCGTCGAGTGGAGGCTCCTTCCGCCGAAGTACACATGCGTCTACGTGACGCCCGACGACATCGTCCGACGACCGCCGCCGTAGCGGTCTACGCCGCCCGGCCGGGACCGGTCGTCGCCCACTCGTTGAGCTCGAACCAGTGCGTGTCGCGCAGCGCGGCGGCGACCTTCGGCTCCGTGTGCTGCGCGTAGAAGACGTGGTGCTCGAGGTCGCAGCAGATCGCGACGGCGCCGAGCGGCACGTCCGGGAGGTTCAAAAGCGCCTCGGCCGGCAGGTGCGCCTCCGCGACCGTGTAGTGCTTGAACTGGAGGTCGGGGGCGAGCTCCATCAGGAGTGGCCAGTCCGGACACGTACGGGAGCTCATCGCGTGGGGAGTTCTTCGGCGGCGGCAATTTCCTCCCTCGACCACGACCCCTCGAGCCGCAGGACGCCGCGCTCGGCGCCCCCGGGGATGACGACGAAGCTCGCCGCCTCGTCGAGCTGGTGGTAGAGATGCTGGCCGCTCGCGTCCGCGAGGCCGAAGCGGAGCCGAAAGCGCCCGTCGGCGAGCGGCAGCTCCGGCACCTCGAAGCGCAGGAGGCACTCGCCGCTGCCCTCGAAGCCGAGCGCGGCGGTGTCTTGCGCGCCGGCGGCCAGGAGGAGGTTCGACTCGTCGCGGAGCTCGAAGCGCAGGCGCGGCGGCGGCACCGGGCGGTCGGCGCGGAGGCGCAGCCGCGCGGCGAAGGGCTCGCCGGAGAGGAACTGTCGCCGCTCCTCGCCATCCGGCCCGAGCAGCTCGACGGCCGCGATCCGCACCTCGCCGCTCCCCCACTCGCGCAGGCCCGCCGTCCGCTCATCCGGATCGCGCTCGTCGGCGAGCTGCTTGTGGTAGCGGACGATCGCGTCGTGCGTCGAGCCGTCGAACTCGAGCCGGCCCTCGCGGAGCAGGACGGCGCGCTCGCACAGCCGCTCGACCGACGACGCGTCGTGCGAGACGAAGACGATCGTCCCGCCGCGCTGCTTGAACTCGAAGATCTTCCCGAAGCACTTGCGCTGAAAGGACTCGTCCCCGACGGCGAAGACCTCGTCCAGAAGCAGCACGTCCGAGTCGAGGTGCGCGGCGATCGCGAAGCCGAGGCGCATGTACATCCCGGACGAGTACGTGCGCACGGGCAGGTCGATGAATCGTTCCAGCTCCGCGAAGGCGACGATCTCGTCCAGCGAGCGGCGGATGTCGGCGCGGCGCAGGCCGAGGATCGAGCCGTTCAGGTAGACGTTCTCGCGCCCGGTGAAGTCGGGGTGGAAGCCGGCGCCGAGCTCGAGCAGCGAGCCGACGCGCCCGCCGACCTCGACCCGCCCGCCGGTCGGCTTGATGATCCCCGAGAGGAGGCGGAGGAGCGTCGTCTTGCCGGAGCCGTTCCGGCCGATCAGGCCGACCGCGTGGCCGGGCTCGACGGCGAAGGACACGTCCGTGAGTGCCCGGACCTCGGTGGGCTTCATCGCGCCCCGCGCGAGCGCGAGATCCTTCAGCGTCCGGCCTTGCCGCGGGTAGACCTTGAAACGGCGCGAGACGCCGTCGATCGCGATCTCGCCCGGTCTCATCCCGCCGACGACGGTAGCGGAAGCCGCCGCCGGACCAGGCCGGCGAGCACCCGCACGAAGGCCGGATCGGCGTTCGGCATCTCGATGCGCTCGAGGCGCATGCCGAGCTCGCGCGCCTTCTCCTGCGCTTCGGTGTCGATGTCCCAGCGGATCTCGAGGTGGTCGGAGACGAAGCCGATCGGGCAGACGAGGACGTCGCGGACGCCACGCGCGTGGAGGTCCTCGAGGTGGTCGAGGATGTCGGGCCGGAGCCACGGCTCGCCGGTGGCCGACTCGGACTGGTACGAGAAGGACCAGTCTTCACCGAGGCCGGCGCGCTCCGCGACGAGCCGTGCGGTCTCGAGCAGCTGGTCCTGGTACGGATCGCCCTCGTCGAGGATACGCGCGGGCAGCGAGTGCGCCGTGAAGACGACGTGGGAGTCGGTGCCGCGGACGCGCGCGGCGAGGAAGTCGACGAGCCCGTCGTCGTCGTGCCAGCTCTCGACGAACTCGAGCTCCGCGCGGCCCGCGAGCGCCTCCTCGAGCTGGGCGCGGTAGCCGGCGATCGAGAGCCGCGAGTAGTGCGGCGCGAGCACGAGCCCGACGACGGTGCGCGCCCCGGCGGCGAGCGCAGCCTCGGCCGCCTCGGCGATCCGCGGCGTCCAGTGCTTCATCCCGGTGAAGACGGGGACGCCGAGCTCAACCTCGAGGGCGGCTCGGGTTTCCTCCGTGACGGCATTGAGGGGCGAGCCGCTCTCGATGTCGAGCCGCCGGTAGCGCTCGACGAGGTCGTCGAGGAGCTCAGGCCGGATCGGCCGGCCGCCACGGATGTCGGCGTAGTAGGCGGGCACGTCGGCGAGCCGCTCGGGGCTCCCGTACGCCATGAGGACGACAGCGGTCTCGCGCATCGGCGTGACGCTAGCGGAGGCCGATGTTTAGACGTGCTCGATTCGAGCACTCCCGAGGTCGAGGAAGGGGTCGACCGGCGAACGAGTTCGTTCCGCGAGAGCGTCGCGGGCGCTGCTCCCGGACCGCCGCAAGAAGCCTTCGAGTCCACCACTCCACCACGGAGGAGGAGAGATGACGCAGATGACCGACGAGTCGTCCCAGTCGACGACCGAGCAGGTGAAGGAACGCGTCCAGGACGCGGCGCAGCAGGCGAAGGGCCAGACACGCGAGCGGCTGCGCACCCAGATCGACGAGCGCTCCACGCAGGCCGGCGAGCAGATGCGCTCGACCGCGCAAGCGGTGAGGCGGGCGAGCACGCAGCTCCGCGAGGAGGGCAAGGAGACGCCGGCGAAGGTCGTCGACCAGGTCGCAGACCGTGCCGAGCGGCTCGGTACGTACCTCGGCGACGCCGACGGGAACAAAATCCTTCGCGACGTCGAGGACTTCGCGCGGCGGCAGCCCTGGCTGTTCGTCGGCGGGAGCGCGGTCCTCGGCTTCCTGGCTTCGCGGTTCCTGAAAGCCTCGAGCAGCCGCCGCTATCAGGACGGCTACGTCCCTGCGACCGAGGCACCGTCCTCTCGGCCTGCGCTTCCGAGCGCGGTAGAGCCCGAAGGCTTCTCCCGGACGCGAGAGGAGTCGCCGGTGACGACGGGAGGTGCTTCCAGTGGCGTCACCCACTAGCGGAGTGCAGCAGGACGACCTCCGCGAGCGGCCGGTCACCGAGCTTCTGAAGCAGCTCGCGTCCGAGACGACGACGCTCGTCCGGCAGGAGCTCGACCTCGCGAAGGCGGAGGTTCGCGAGAAGGGACGAAAGGCGGGTCCCGGCTTCGGGCTGATCGGCGGCGCCGGGGCCATGGCGCTCTGCGCGTTCGGAGCGCTGACGGCGTTCTTCGTCCTCGCCCTCGACGGGGCGATTCCGAACTGGCTCGCCGCGCTCGTCGTCGCACTCGTGTACGGAGCAATCGCCGCGTTCCTGTACCTGCGCGGCAAGGAGAAGGTCGAGGACGCCGGCTCGCCGGTGCCCGAGCAAACAGTCGAGACGCTGAAGGAGGACGTGGAATGGGCCAAACACCCGACGACATCCGCGAGGAGATAGAGGAGACACGGGTTCGCATGGGCGAGACCGTCGAGGCGATCGGCTACAAGGCCGACGTCAAGACGCGCGTGAAGGAGTCGGTGGCGGACAAGAAGGACTCCGTCGCCGGCTCGTTGAGCGGCGCGAGGGACACGGTTGTCGGCAAGGCCGACGCCGTCGTCTCCAGGGTCGGGGGCGCCGTTCCGGACTCCGGCCAGGTCCGAAGCGGCGCGCGGAAGGTCGGCGTCTCGAGCGAGAACCCCCTCGGGCTGGCGCTGGTCGGCGCCGCGGCCGGGTTCATCGTCGGAACGCTCGTGCCGTCGACCCGCGTCGAGGACGAGAAGCTCGGCGAGGTCTCCGACCAGGTGACCGAGAAGGCACGCGAGGCGGGGCAGGAGGCGCTCCAACGCGGCAAGTCCGTGGCGCAGGAGGCGGCGCAGAGCGCGTCCGACACCCTTCACGAGCGCGGCGGAAGCGAAGCGGAGGAGATGACGTCGAGCCTCCGGAGCAAGGCTGCGGAGGCCACCAAGTCGTAACCCGCCCCTCGGTGGGGACGGGCGTCAGGCCCGTCCCCGTCGGGCCTCCTCGCCCAGCCGGTCGATCAGCGGCAGCGTGGCGCGCCAACGCGCCTTCGTCGGCTCGTCGAGCGGCCAGGACGCGAGGTACGGCCGCAACCATTGGTACTTGAGCCAGCCCGTCGCGCTGAACGCGAAGCGGACGTCGAGCTCGTCGCCCGCCCAGCCCGCGTCGGCAAGCCCCGCGCAGTAGCCGTCCCAGACCGTCGCTTCGAGCTCGTCCGCCTCCTTGGCCGCGACGAAGCCGTCGAGGAGCGCGTCCGGCACGAAGTTCCCGGGATCCTCGCCGAGGGCGCCGATCCCGCAGTACGCCCAGTCGACGACGATCAGGTCGTCGCCGTCGCAGAAGAGGTTCGCCGGATAGAAGTCGAGATGGCAGAACGTCTGCGGGCCGGCCTCGAGTGCCCTGAGCGTGGCCTCCCGCTCGACGCTCCGGGGCCCCGTCAGCTCGAGCCGCAGGTCGAGGTACGCGCGGAGCCAGTGGCGGCTCAGCCAGCGCTCGGCCGGAACGGCACCGGCGGCGGCACCTTGCATTCGGCCGAGGCTCCGAGCGGCGCGACCGTAGGCGTCGATCGACCGCACGGGCTCGCGCAGCGCCTCGAACCAGAGCGCGACCGAGCCGTCGGAGCGCTCGAAGAGGCCGCGGAGGCGAGGTCCACGGACTCCACCGGGAAGCCGCTCGAGGAGCTTCGACTCGTAGACGCACGCCTCGCGGCGCCAGTAGTACGGGTGCTCGGACCCGGCGGCGGCCGGCCACCGCGGGTGGCCGCCTGCGTTCTGGTGGATGAGCTTCAGCACGGCCGCGTCGTCGCCGGCCCGAAGGAGCCACACGCCGGCCGTCGCCGCGGGCACGCCGCGTCCGAGCGGCTCGGCGCCGTCGGCGCGCCGCCCGAAGACGGCCTCGAGCTCCTCAGGCGGAAACGACGGCAGTTCGCTCGTGGACGAGCTCGACCAGGCGGCCGAGATCGTCCGGGTTCGTGTCCGGGAGAACGCCGTGGCCGAGGTTGAAGACGTGACCCGGTCGGCCGGCTGCACGCTCGAGCACGTCTCGCGCAGCCGCCGCCACCCGCTCCCACGGGCCGAGGAGCACCGCCGGGTCGAGGTTGCCCTGCACGCCGCGGTCCTCGCCGACCTCGGCCCAGCCGCGGTCGAGCGGGATGCGCCAGTCGAGGCCGATCACGTCGCCGCCCGCGTCGCGCATCGCACCGAGCAGGTGGGTCGTGCCCGTGCCGAAGTGGATTGTCGGCGCGCTTACCGCGCGCAGGATCCGCGCGGAGTACGGCGCGACGAACTCCTCGTAATCGGCGACCGACAGCGCGCCGACCCACGAGTCGAAGACCTGGATCACGTCCGCGCCGGCCTCGACCTTCGCGGCCACGTAGGCGGCGAACGTGTCCGCGAGCTTCTCCATCAGCCCGTGCCACGCGGCGGGCTCGCGATACATCAGCGTCTTCACCGTCGTGAACTCGCGGCTCGGCCGGCCCTCCACCAGGTAGCCCGCCACGGTGAACGGGCCCCCGCAGAAGCCGACCACGGCCTGGTCGTCGCGGAGCTCGCGCCGCACGATCCGCACCGCCTCGAGGATCGAGGGCACCGCCTCCTCCCGCTCGGGCACGCGCAGCGCGGCCACGTCGGCGGCGCCGCGAACCGGCCGCGCCACCACCGGGCCGACGTTCTCGACCAGGTCGACCTCGACCCCCATCGCTAGGACGGGGAGCATGATGTCCGCGAACATCACGGCGGCATCGACGCCGTGTCGGCGCACCGGCTGGAGCGTCACCTCGGCGCAGAGCTCCGCGTTGCGGACGATGTCGAACAGGCCGTACTGCTGCCGAAGCTCGCGGTACTCGGGCAGCGATCGGCCCGCCTGGCGCATGAACCAGACCGGCGTCCGCTCGACGCGCCCGCGCCGCGCGGCACGCACCAGCAAGGGCTCGGACATAGCCTTCCACCCTAGATGCAGGCGGCCGGCGAGCACCCCGTTCCCTCCGGTCCGCTCGCCGTCCGCTGGCTCGCCTACGACGCGGGCCGGCCTCGCGCCGGCGCGCTCGGCACCGCGCGGCTCGCTTTCGAAAATGCCGGGACGGTGCCGTGGCCGCCGACCGGCGAGCGGCGCGTCTGCCTCGGCTACCACTGGCTCGACGAGCTCGGGAACCCGATCGTCTGGGACGGGCTCTGGACGGCGCTGCCGCACGAGGTCGCGCCCGGCGAGCGGATCGAGGCTGACCTGACCGTCCGCGGTCCGCTCCCGCCCGGCCCGTACCGGCTTGCCTTCGACCTCGTCGCCGAGGATCGCTACTGGTTCAGCGAGCTCGGCAACGCGCCGCTCGAGCGCGAAGTCCCTGTGACGCACCGCATCGGACGCGCACTCGCAGTCCGCGGCGGCGACCCGGGCCCGCAGGAGGAGCCGCTCGTCGCCGAGGACGAGGCCGAAGCGATCGCCTACCTCGCGCCCGGCGTTACAGCCGAGCCCGACTGGTCACGCAGGATCCTCGACGCCCACCAGGAAGGGTATGCCGCCGTCGGCGGCTCCATCGCCGTCGGAGGGGGGTTCCTGCGCCGCCCGCCGCCGGCGCTCGCGCCGTACGCGCCGGGCGGCGGCAGGAACCCGGCCTTCGAGCACCCGCTCCTCTGCCCGTCGATCGTGCGCGAGGTCGAGCCGACCTGGGCCGCGCCCGTCGAGGGTCTGCCCGCGCTCGAACCGCCGCCCGACGAGCCGTGGCTCTACGACGGCCGGATCACAGTTCGACTGCGATCTGGTCGTCGACCCGGCTGAAGAGCCACGCGCCGAGCGCGAGCGACACCGCCGCCGCCACGCACAGGTAGACGACGTCGCCGGCCCGAGGCAACCGGCCGAAGAACAGGGGATCTCGGATCGCGTCCACAGCGGGCGTGACGAAGTTCGCCCAGTGCAGGACTTCGACGACCCCGTGGTAGCGGTGGAACGCGCTCGGGATCCACAGGATCGGCGTCAGGAAGAACCACGGCAGGAGGAGCGCCCCGATCAGGTGCTCCACGTCCCGGAAGACCACGTTCGCGGAGGCCACGGCCAGAGCGAGCCCCGCCGTCAGGCCAACGAGGGCCACCCCGAGCGGCAGGGCGAGCCACATCGTCCCGCGCACGCGCGGGAGCAGCGCGAAGTCGAGCGCGAGCAGCACCGCGAGCATGACGCCGAACGAGACGAGGTTCGTCGCGACGACCGACAAAGGCACCAGCTGGCGCGGGAACCGGGTCTTCCGGATCAGGTTCGCGTTGTCGAGCATGCTCCGCGAGGCAGCGTGGATCGAGGTCGAGAAGAAGATCCAGATCGCGAGCCCGGAGAGGAGGAAGAGCGCCGGGTGGTCGACCGGAATCGCCTTCCACAGCAGCGAGAAGACGAGCAGGTAGATCCCGAGCAGGACGAGCGGGTTCACGAGCGACCACGCGACGCCGAGCACCGAGCCCTTGTACTTCGCCTGCAGGTCGCGCCGGAAGAGATTCCCGAAGAGCTCGCGGTAGCGGAAGAGATCGGCGTAGACGGCCACGGCCGGGGCCTAGTGTAGAAACGGCACAAGATCACGACTCGCTAACAGGCTCGGTCTACCCTTCGAAACCCGTATGAGCGCCGCGCTCGCCATCTTCGCGCTGCCGGCCGCCGCCCTCGCCACCTGGGCGCTGATCCGCTCCCCGCTCGGCCACCGCGTCGTCGCGGAGCCGCGCGGCGACCGCTGGCACGAGCGGCAGACGCCGCTTCTCGGCGGGCTCGGGCTCTTCGCCGGCCTGCTGGTCGGAGTCGGCGCCGCGCTCGCCGCCGATGCCTTGGACCCGAGCAAGGAGCTCTTCGGCATCCTCGGCGGCTGCGCGATCGTCTTCGGAGCCGGGCTCGCCGACGACCTGCGCGCGCTGCCGCCGCTCGCGAAGATCGCGAGCCAGATCGGCGCCGCGGCACTGGTCATCGCCACCGGCCTCCAGGTGCAGATCGTCGACAACGACGTCCTCGCCACGGCGATAGCGGTCGTCTGGCTCGTCGGGATGACGAACGCCTTCAACCTGCTCGACAACATGGACGGCCTCGCGGCGACGATGGCCGCGATCGCCTGCGCCTATTTCGCCATCGACGCGTCGACGACCCACGACAACCGGCTCGTGCTCGTCGTCGCGCTGGCCGTCGGCCTCGCCTGCACCGGCTACCTGCCCTTCAACCTCCGGCCGGGCAAGCCGGCGGCGATCTTCATGGGCGACTCGGGAAGCCAGCTCCTCGGCTTCGCGCTCGCCGCGCTCGGGCTCTCTGCGAGCTGGAAGGCGGCGGGAACCACGGTGGCGACGCTCTTCCTGCCCATCCTCGTCCTGGCCGTGCCGATCCTGGACACGGCCCTCGTCACGATCGTCCGCATCCTCGAGGGCCGCCCGATCTACCAGGGCGGGCGCGACCACACGTCGCACCGGCTCGTCTACCGCGGGCTCTCCGAGAAGCGCGCCGTCCTGCTGCTCGGGCTGATCGCGGCCGGCCTCGGCGGGACGAGCCTCGCCTACAACAACATCAACAGCGGGGCGGTCACGCTCGTCGGCGTCCTCCTCACCTTCGCGCTGCTCGTCCAGTTCGCGACCTTCCTGTCCGACCTCCAGCACGCGCCGGAGGGACGGATGGCGCTCGTCGTCGTCCACGCGCGCCGCCTCGCCGAGGTGCTCGTCGACTTCGCGATCGTCGGCGCCGCGTTCTTCGCCTCCTACCTCCTCTTCGTCCACGGCACCGGGAGCGACTACCAGAAGCACATCTTCGTCGTCACGCTGCCGGCCCTCCTCGCGGCGCGCTTCGCGCTCTTCATCCCGTTCGGGCTCTACCGCGGGGTGTGGCGCTACGCCGGTGCGCGCGAGGCGATGGCGACGGTCACCGCGGTCGGCCTCTCGGAGCTCGCGGCGTACGGATTCATCACCGCGACGCAGCCCTGGGGCGACTTCCCGCAGAGCGTCTTCGTCGTCGACTGGCTCCTGTGCGCGATCCTCGTCGGCGCGTCGCGACTCGGCGAGCGGGCGCTCTTCCGCGCACTCACGGTCCTGAAAGGACGGGAGGGGCAGCGGCGGACGCTCATCGTCGGCGCCGGCCGCGGCGGCCGGAGCCTCCTGCGCGAGCTGCGTGAGACCCCCGGCGAGCACGTCGTCGGCTTCGTGGACGACGACCCGCGCCTGCGCCGCCGTCGGCTCCAGGGAGTGCCGGTGCTCGGCGGCGCGGGCGACATCGAACGGATCATCGTGACCACGAGGCCCGACCTCGTCCTCGTGACGATCCCCGATGCGCCACGCGAGCGGCTCGACTTCGTCGTCTACGGGTGCGCGCAGGCGGGCGTCACGTGCCGGTTCGTCCGGCGGCACACCGACCTCGACCCGCGCGTCGTCCTCGGCGCGACGGCCGAGTGACGTCGGTCGCGGTCGCCGCGCCCGCCCGGACGCGGCTCGAGCGGTGGAGCGCGGCGCTTCCCGTCCTCACGGTCTTCGCGTGGCTCTGCCTTGTCTACGGCTTCGAGGCCTGGCTGCACGGGACGCCCTGGCTCTTCACGGACGAGCTCGAGACGGCGCAGCTCTCCCGCGCGATCGCCGACACCGGCCACGCGGCGCGGCGCGGCGACCCGCACTCGTTCGGATCGCTCTACACGTACCTGATCGCGCCCGCGTGGTGGCTGCACAGCCTCCTCGACGCCTACTCGACGATCAAGTATCTCGGCGTCGCCGTCATGACCTCGGTCGTCTTCCCCGCCTACTGGCTGGCGCGGACGATCGTCTCGCCGCGGCCCGCGCTCTTCGCGGCGGCGGCGAGCGCAGCGATCCCCGCCTTCCTCTACGCCTCGATGCTGCTCCCCGAGCCGCTCGCCTACCCGTACGCCGCGCTCTGCTTCTTCCTGATCGTGAAGGCGCTCGCGACGCGAGGGGCGTGGTGGATCGCCGGTGCGGCGGTCGCCTCCGCGGTCGCGCCGGCGGTGAAGGGCCAGCTCGCCGTGGTCCCGGCGGTCTACGTGCTCGCCGCGCTCGGCCTCGCCTGGAACGGACGCTGGATGCGGCGCTGGCGCGAGCGCTGGACGGCGTGGGACTGGATCGGCGCGGTCACGCTGCTCGCCGGCGTCGCGATCGTCGCGAACTCGATCATCACGCACCGCTCGTACAGCTGGTACGTCTCGACGACGCTCTGGAAGGGCCGCATGATCGACCACGGCCTCTGGGCGGTCGGCGCCTTCACGATCGGGGTCGGCGTCTTCCCGGTCGTGGCCGGGCTGGCCGCACTCGTGCGGCCGCGCGGGGTCGTCCGCACCGAGCACGAGCGGGCCTTCGTCGCCGTCGCCGGGGCCGCGATCGGCGCGTTCACGTGGTACACGGCCGTGAAGGCCGCGTACATCTCGACGGTGTTCTCGACGCTCACCGAGGAGCGGAACCTCATCTACCTCTCGCCGATCATCTTCGCGGCGACGGCGCTCGCGCTCGAGCGGCCGCGGCTCCGGCTATGGCCGGTGGCGGCGGCGACGGCCTTGGCGGCGTACGTGCTCGTCGGCACCGACTGCAAGATGGACGTCCACCTCTACAACGACGCGCCCGGGCTCGCGATCCTCCAGTCCGCGAACCGGAATCTCGGGCTGACCGCGCACGGCGCGCGGATCGTGCTCCTCGCCGTGCTGGCCGGATCGGTGGCGGTGCTCCTGGCGCCGCGGGTGGGCCGCGTGCCGGTGCGGCCGCTGTTGGTGGCCGCGGCGTTGTTCGTGCTCGCCTGGAACCTGACGGGTCAGATGGCGGCAGCGAGCGCGTCACGGAACTTCTCCGACGAGCTGCTCCAGAACTACCCGCGCCCGCTGAACTGGCTCGACCAGGCCGACCACGGCCATACGGCCATGTATCTCGGCCAACAGATCACCGACGCGAACGGGCTCTGGCTGCTCGAGTTCTGGAACAAGTCGCTCCACTACGTGTGGAGCCTCGACGGCACCGCGAAGGGGCCGGGGCCGACGCTTTCCCCCGACCTGCTCGCGCCGGACGGACGGATCACGACCGTGCCCGGGATCCAGTACGTCGTCACCGACCCGGGCATCGACCTCGTCGGTCGGCAGGTCGGTCACGCGGTGCACCGCGGCGGCGGCGCGGCGCAGGAGTGGCGGCTGTTCGAGATCGCGCCGCCGCTGCGGCTCGCCGACGCAGTGGGCGGCATCTACGCCGACGGCTGGGCGGGCAAGGAGAGCTCGTACTCGCGCTACCGGACGCCCGGCGGCCGGCCCGGCTACGTGGTGGTGAACATCTCGCGCGCCGCGTGGAACGGCACCTCGCCGACGGGCCACGTGACGATCCGCGTCGGCCCGCTGAGGGTCAAGGACAAGCAGCCGGCGCTCGCGTCGGTCACGCAGATCCGGCGCTGGAAGGTGGAGAGCGGCCTCCAGCGGAGGTTCGTCATCCCGACGCCGAAGCCGCCGTTCCGCGTGGAGGTGCTGATCTCGCCGACGTTCGTGCCGGCGCAGCAGGATCCTCGCTCGACGGAGCTGCGCGAGTTCGGAGCGCAGGTCAGCTTCGGCTTCCAGCCGCAGTAGATGCGACTGTTGGCCTTTGGAGACATGTCCGGTTTTGACACTTGACTTGAGCTAGCCACCGGCGCACACTCGAGGCGGTGTTGAGACTCGTCTTCTGCGTTGCTTGCGCTGCAGTCCTATTCGCTTCAGCGCCGCTTCACGGCTTCGGCGGCCTTGCGGGAGTCGAGAACGCCTACGCCAGCTGCGCCACCACCGATTACTGGAACGTCTCCTGGTGCATTTACAACCCCCACACCGGGGTGACGAAGGTGCGGGCGTGTTGCAGCACCACGCAGGGCACATACATCGTCACCGATCTAGCGGGTTACGTGGTCAAGTTCCTCCACACGACCGGCGGCGGTACGTGGCTCAGCGCTCCGGATGTCCGAAGCGGCCAGAGCTGGACTTCTATCTGGTCGCGGCGACCGACAAGCTCGGCTGCTTCAACTCGCAGGACGTGAACATCTGGATCAACTGCCGACGCGCGAATGCGTGAAGGAGGGCCGGCGATGTTGAGGAAGCTGCTAGCGGGCGTGACGATCGGAGCGGCGGTTGCACTTGGCTTCGCGATCGTGAGCAGCCTCTCGAACTCGGGCACTCCGCGCGGCCACGCGCAAGCACTGAGGCCGCATGGTCAGCTGCTTCCGCTTTCCTCGGCGAGGGCACCCTCGGTCGTCCTCGACGGTCTCGTGTCGCAGGCAAGACACGCTGGCGTGACGAACCTCGCCACCGCCGGTGCTGCGGGCGACATGTCGTTCGGTCGGTCGATCGTCATCGGACGCAGCAGGTCCGGCGCTCCGCAAGCGGCGATCGTCGACGTGGACGGTCACTCGTCGTTCATGCGGCCGGGCGAGATCTTCCCGCGTGGCCCGCTCGCCGTTTACTCGTCCCAAGCCGGGACGTCGACGACGGTTCGCGCCGCGAGCATCGCCGTGTTCGTGCGCCCTGAAGTCGCACGCGTCACGGTCGAAACGGCCGGAGGGACGACGCACGATGCCTCACCGATCACCTGGCCAACCGGTGGCTTCGCCTCCTTCACCGAGGTCGCGCAGGATCCGGCCCGCTTCCCCCGCGTCATCAGAGCGTACGCCGCAACCGGGAGACTGCTCGCCACGCAGGAAGCTCGCATCGGCCCGGCGTGCCTGCCGTCCAACGCGAGCTGCGTCGGCTAAGCGGCACTTGCTGCGACGAGGTACGTAAACCGGAGCTTCAGTGTTGCCCGTGCCAACGGTCCGCTGTGTTCCGCCGCGCGCAGGAGCGCGGCCACCGGCCCGGGGAGCCCGCGCGTCTGCGGCACGAAGAACGGGTGCAGGGCGACGCGATCGAAGCCCGCCCCGGCGAGGTCGGCTCGGACCTCGTCGACGTCGTACTGGCGCGGGTTCAGGTCGAAGACGAGCTTTTTCTCCGTGTAGCCGGCGACGCGACGGAAGAACTCGCGACGGTCGCGCGCGTAGTAGATCGCCCGGAAGCACGTCGTCGCGGCGACGGGCTCCGGCGGCTCGTAGTCGTTCAGGTCGGCGAGCTCAACGCGCGCGCCCCGCGCGTGGGCCGCACGCACCATCTCCTCACTCGCGTCGAGGCCGAGGTACTGGTAGGAGCGCAGGAAGTCGGCGAGGCCCGCGTCGCCGCACGCGAGGTCGAGGATCCGGTCGCCGGGCTCGAGCGGCGGGCCCTGCGAGACGATCAGCTCCGCTCGGTGGCGCAGGTACGCGACCGAGTCGGCGTACTGCTCCTCGCTCCACCGCTCGGCGGCGCCCGCGTACTTCGCGCTCGTGTCGGTCACCGCAGCGCCAGCAGACGCTCGGGATGCTTGCGGAGGAACCGCGCCATTGCCCGCGCGTGCCAGAGGGTGTGCCGCGTCAGGAAGCGCCGGTCGATCACGGCCGCATACTCGTGCCGCACGACCGCGGCCGGCACGTACCACCGCTCCCACCCGGCCTTTGCGGCCCTGTAGTTCAGGTCGATGTCCTCGCAGTACATTCGGAAGCCGGGATCGAAGCCGCCGAGCTCGTCCAGCATGGCCCGCCGCAGGAGCAGGAAGGCGCCGAGCATCGTGTCCGTCCGGGCCGGCTCCTCGGGTCGCTCGTCGAGGAGGTAGTGCTTGCGCTGCCAGCGCAGCGGGCGGAAGAGCCAGCGGAGCGGCGTTCGGCGGACGAGCGTCGCGCCGATCGTCGGGAAGCTCCGCCGCGACGGCTGCCACGAGCCGTCCGGGTAGAGCATCCGCGGGCCTGCGACCCCGCAGCGCGGCCGTGCCGCCATGAAGTCGCGGAGGATCGCGACCGCGTCCGCCTCCGGGACGGCGTCGGGATTCGCGATCACGACGGCCTCGCCGCTCGTCGCCGCGAAGCCCTGGTTCGCGTTCGCCGCGAACGAGAGCGGCCGCTCGTTCTCCAGCACGCGCGCTCCCGCGGGCACGAGGCCGACGCTGCCGGGGACGTTCGCGACGACGACCAGCTCGTCGACCTGCGGCGCGAGCGCCGGCAGCGAGCGCTCGAGCTCGCGGGCATGGCCGTGGGAGACGACGACCGCGGAGACCTTCACGCTAGGCCGAGCACCTCCCGGTAGACCGCGACGGTGCGGCGCGCCGTCTCCTCCCAGGTGAAGCTGCGCGCGCGCTCGAGGCCCGCCGCCACGAGCCGCTCCCGCTCCTCGAGCGCGCGCCGCACGCCGTCCGCGAGCGCCGCCGGCTCCGCGAAGACGGCCGCGTCGCCCGCGACCTCCCGCAGCGCGGCGTCGGGTGCGGCGACGACCGGCGTCCCCGAGGCCATCGCCTCGACGAGCGGCAGCCCGAAGCCCTCGTACCGCGAGGGGAAGACGAGGCACGCGGCCCCGCGGTACAGCCGCGCGAGCTCGTCCTTCGACACGTAGCCGCGCAGGTCGGCGCCGCGCGCGCGGAGCTCCCGTGCCAGCGCCTCGTCGCGCACCGGCCCGGCGACGACGAGCGCGCGGCCGACCTCGCGCGCCGCCTCCGCCGCGGCGAGCGGGTTCTTGCGCGGCTCGACGCTGCCGACGAGGAGAAGGTACGAGTCAGGGGCCGCGCCCGGCGCGAAGGACGCGTCGACCCCGAGCGACGTCACCACTGCCTCGACGCCGTACAGCTCCGCCACGTCCGCCTTCGTCCGCTCCGAGATCGCGAGCACCTTCGCCGCCCGCCGCACCGACCACGGCACGAACCGGCGGAAGACGAGCCGCTCCCACGGCCGCAGCACCGACGCGTCGCGCTCGAAGGATAGGTCCTGGATCGTCAGGACCGCCGGGCACGGGCACCACGGCGGCACGACGTGGAGAAAGTGCGCGAGCGCCGGCCGCACGCGCCGCAGGACCCTCGGCAGCGCGACGGCCATCCGGAGCTCTTGCGAGCGCGCCGCGAGCGGAAGCGGCTCCACTCCGGCCGGCACGAGGTCCGGCCGCCGCGTAACCGCCGCCACGCGCAGCCCTTCGGCGACCGCCGGAAGCGCGCCGAGCAGCCCGGCGACGTACGTCTCGTCGCCGGTGCGCTGCCGCCCGAGCGAATCTGCGTCGACTACGACGAGCACTCTCGATACACCTCGACGGTTTGCGCCGCGACCAACGCCCAGTCCGCGAGCCGCGCCCGCTCGAGCCCCAGCCGCCGCAGCTCGTCACGGCGCGCCGCGGCCTCCTCGATCCCGTGCGCGATCCCGGCCGGGTCGAGCGGATCGACCAACACCGCCGCGCCTCCCGCGACCTCCTCCGTGGCGCCGCCCGCGCTCGTGACGACCGGCGCGCCGCAGGCCATCGCCTCCAAAATCGGGATCCCGAAGCCCTCGTAGAGCGACGGGTACGCGAAGCACCGCGCGCCGCGGTACAGGCGCGCCAGCTCGTCGTCCGGCAGCTCGCCGAGCCAGCGCACGCCACTGCCGTTCGCGCTCACGCCGCCCCAGCCGCGGGCACCCACCACCCGCAGCTCGAGCCCCGCGCGCCGCGCCGCCTCGCCCAGCCGCTCCAGGTTCTTCCGCGGCTCGAGCGTGCCGACGGCGAGGACGTAGTCGCCGTCCGCGGCCGGGCCGTCGGGCCGGAACTCGTCGTCGACGGCGTTCGGGATCACCCGGACCCGCTCCTCCGGCACGCCCAGAACCTCGACGAGCTCGCGCCGCGTGAACTCCGAGACGGCGATCACGCGCCGCGCCGCGCGGATCATGTGCGGCACGACGAGCCGTCCGTACGTGCGCGTCCAGCGTGGGAACGCCTCGGGGTGGCGGAAGACGGCGAGGTCGTGGACGGTCACGACCGCCGGCGGGCGCGAGCCGAGCGGGCCGCGATAGGTGGCGCAGTGCAGGACGTCGATGCGCGCCGGGCGCGCCGCGCGTGGCAGACCGGCCGGGTACCACACGAGCTCGCGCGCCAGCGTGGCCGCCCGCCCGGCACCCCCGAAGCCGAAGCGGACGACCTCGACGTCCGCGCGCCGGTCGAGCTCCCGGAGGAGAGCCCGGAGGTAGCGCGCCGTCCCGGCCCGCGTCTGCGCGAGCGGCGACACGTCGATGCCGACCCGCATGACCTCAGAGTGTGTCAGAGGGCCTCCGCGTAGCCGGCGAGCATGACCTCGCCGGTCGCGCGCCAGCTGAAGCCGCGCGCGTGCTCGAGTCCGCGGCGGACGAGCTCGTCCCGTTCGCCCCGCGCCCGCTCGATCGAGGCGGCCAGCTCCTCCGGGCTCTCCGGATCGGCGCGCAGAGCCGCGTCCCCGCAGGCCTCGTCCAGCGACGGGTGCGACGACACGACGCACGGCACGCCGCACGCCATCGCCTCGACGACCGGCATGCCGAAGCCCTCGAAACGCGACGGGAAGACGAAGACCTGCGAGCCGCGATAGAGCGCCGGCAGCTGCTCGTGCGGGACGAAGCCGAGTGGAAGAACGCCCTCGCCCCGGAGCTGAGGCCGCGCCCGCCAACCCTCACCGCCGGCGACCGCAAGCGTGAGCCCGTCGCCGAGCAACCGGTGCGCGGCCAGCAGCGTCTCGAGGTTCTTCCGCGGCTCGAGCGTCGCGACGGTGAGCGCGTACGGGGGGCCGAGGTCGGCGCGCTCGCCCTCGGCGACGAAGCCGTTCTCCAGGCCGGGGTGCGCGACGCGCAGCCGCTCCGGCGGCACGCCGAGGAGCTCCGTCACTTCGCGGGCCGTGTACGCCGAGTTCGTGAACAGGACGTCGCAGGTGCGCGCGGCGTTGCGGTACTTCGCGCCGTGCATGCGCACCGTCCGCGGGTGCGCCCACTCGGGAAACCGGAGCGGGACGAGGTCGTGGATCATCGTCGCGCGGACGCCGGCGCGCTGCGGCGGGTACATCCAGTCGCCGAAGTGGAAGACGTCGAGGCGCCCGACGAAGCGCTCGACCGGCGGGCGGCCGGCGCGGCTCCACGCGGTGCGCCACGCGTGCGCGAGCGGCAGCACCGGCAGCCGGAGCTCGACGTCGATCCCATCGAGTGCCTCGCGGATCAGCTGTGCGCCGTCGCGGCTCGCCGGCGCCCAGGCGAGGATCTCGTGCTGGCCGGCCGCGGCCTCCACCAACCCGGCGAGCGAGCCGCGGACGTAGTTCCCCACGCCCGTCCGCCGGTGCGACAGGGCGCTGACGTCGAAGACGATCCTCACCTCGAGTAGCGGAAGCTCAGGAAGTGCATGCCGAGGTGCCGGAAGTCGCCTTTCCCCGGCACCTTCGTCGGCGTGACGGTGAAGCGCGCGACGCAGCGGTCGCCAGCGACGGGACGGAGCGGCGCGGTGATCGTCCGGCTTCTCCCGGGCGGCACGCGCACCCGCACCCCGCCCGAGGACACGAACTGCGCCCGCCGCAGCAGGTGCGCGTCGGTCTCGACGAGCGCGCTGACCCGACCGCCGCGGCAGCGGAAGCGCGTGTAGCTCACGTGCCGGCCCGACCACGTGTCCGGGTAGAGGCCGTCCTCGAGCTGCGTCTCGCGGAGCGGCGCGTCGGTCTGCCACAGGAACATCCCCTTCGGCCGGTCCCAGGCGCGGATCCGGCCCGCGAGAACGACGGAGCCGTCGGTGAGCACGTACCTCGTGTGGATCGGACGGCGGCCCGCCCGGATCAGCCCGTCGCGGCGGTCGACGCGCACCTCCGTCGCGGGGAGGCCGCCGCCGAGCGGGCTCGCGAGCTCGTACACCGGTCCCATGCTGCGGTTGAAGAACTCGTTCTGCCAGAGCGTCTGCGCGTCGGCGCGGCCGGAGCGCACGTACGCGACGCTCGCCGAGCGGCCGACGGTGGCGTCGATCCAGTCGCGCTTGCCGGTCGTGATCCCCTGGAAGAGCGCGCCGAGCGAGGCCACGCGGACACCGTGTCGTCCGTTCTCGATCGGCGCCAGGGTCACCGCGTAGTAGGCGAAGACGAAGAGCGGCAGGACGAGGGCGGCGCGCCGCGGGAGTCGCAGGAAGGCCGCGCCGAGGACGAGCGCGCAGCCGAGGACGACCCAGCGGATCTCGCCGATCGTGATCACGTGGTCCTGGAGCCACCACCACGGCAGGAGCTCGAGCGTGTCCGACTGCACCTGCACGCCGAGGAGCGACGGGTACGGGAGCAGCGCGGGCAGCACGACCGCCGTGACGACCACGAGGACGGCCGCACGCGGCGGCCGCGGCAGGCCGCGGTCGATCCAGAGGAGCAGCGCCGTGAAGAAGAGCGGCGCGAGGTAGAACATGTTCCGCTCCTCGATCCGGTGCACGGTCGGGAGCGACGCGAAGGCCGCGACCTCGAGCACGAGCCACACAGCGAGCGCGACGGCGGCGGCGAGGAAGGCCTGTGCGGCTCGGTCGAGCCGCCGCCCGAGCGCAGCGAGCAAGACGAGCGCCGCGAAGGGCAGAAGCCCGAGGTACAGGTCGAGCTCCGCGACGTGGTAGAGGAGCCACTTCAAGACGGAGCCGACGGCGTAGTGCTGGTGGCCCGCGGTCTCGTAGGCGCCGAGCGCCGCGCCCGGCGAGTGGCCCTGCGCGAGCTCGACGACGAGCACGACCACGATCGCCGCGCCCAGGATCCCGTACAGCCAGCGGAAGGCGAGCAGGCTCCGCCAGGGCTCGCGTCGCCACCAGACGAGCAGGGCCGGCGCGGTGACGAGCGCCGGCACGAGCGCGACGGCCTGCGCCCGCGTCGCGTACGCGAGCGCGCACACCGCGAGGACGACGAGCTGGCGCGTCGCGGTCGGCCGCTCCAGGCACAGGACGAGCGCGAGCGCCGCGCAGACGAAGATCGGATAGAAGGCGTTCTCGGTCATCATCGTCCCCGCGTAGAGCGTCGACGGGATCGCGACGGCGAGGAGCGCCGCGAAGAGCGCAAGCGCGGGCGAGACGACGCGGCGGGCGAGGAAGTACGCCGGCACCGCCGTCAGCGACATCAGCACCGCGTTGATCGTCTTCGCCGCCGCGTAGGCCTGCGGCGCGGACGCGTACAGCCGGTACGCGGGGCTGATCAGCACCGGGTAGACGAAGCCGTACGAGCCGCTCGGGTGGTCGCGCACGAGGAAGTGCCCCGTCGCGGCGAAGCTCTTCGCGAGCTCGGAGTAGACGAGCTCGTCGACCATGATCCACGGGGCGACCATCCTCCGGCCGAAGCCCCAGCGGACGATCGCCGAGGCGGCGACCAGGCTCGCGAGCCAGAACCAGGCGGGGAGGGAGCGGGCGATCGCGGTTGTCTCCGCGCGGAGTCGCGCGCGGAGCCCAGAGCGGAGCGTCGATATTTCGGCGGGTCGACCGGTCATTTCAGACGGACGCGCCGGCAAAGCCGGCACATCCTGATAGCGGCATCGCAAGCGATGCCTTAGCCGCCAAGCCTCACCTCGTTGAGGAGCCGGGCGATCTCCGCCGCCTCCTCGCCCTCGATTCCCACCTCCGCCGCCGCCTCGGCCACGTCTCCGACGACGGCGTCCCGGACCGCCTCGGCGCCGGTCGCCTCCTCCAGCGCGGCCACGTACGCCTCGGCCGAGCGCTCGAGGTCGTGCTCCGCGGCGACGTACTCGCGCGCCGCGTCGCCCATCGCGGTCCGGGCACGGTCGTTCGAGGCGAGGAGCTCGAGTGCCGCGCCGAGCGTCTCGGCCTCGTGCGCGTCGACGGGGATCTTCAGGGCGACCTCGTCCGGGAGCTCCGCGAACCAGCCGACGTCGCTCACGACGAGCGGCTTCCCGAGCACGAGCGCGCGGATCGCCGAGCCCGATGTCTCGCCCATCGTCGGCGCGCGCAGCGAGACGCAGACATCGCAGGCGCCCATGAGCGCCCACAGCCGCCGCTCGTCGACGTAGTCGATCCGCTCCACGCCGTCCGGCAGGTCGGCGAGCCGCGCGTCGAGGTCGGCGCCGACGAGCAGGAGCTTCGCGTCCGGATGCTCGGCCCGCAGCGCCGCGAACGCCTCCAGGAGCTGCGGGATCCGCTTCGACGCGTTGATGTTCCCGAAGCAGCCGATCACGGGCTCGCCGGCCACGTCCTCCGCGGGCACGCCCGGATCGGGCCAGGCCGGGTGCGGGATGCGCCAGAGCCGCCCGTCGTAGCCGGTCGCGACCGCGCGCTCGGCGACGTAGCGGGAGTGGACGATCAGGCCGCCGCCGGGCTTCGCCGCGTGCTCGAGCACCTCGCCCGCGAGCGGAAAGTCCTCGGGCCGCACCTCCCAGAGCGGCGGCACGATGCCGTCCAGCACGCCGTGCGCGAGCAGCCGCCCCGCGACGCCCGCCTCGCGCTGCATCGCGCCGAGGTAGCCGGGCCCGTCCCGCCGGCCGAGGGTCAGGCCGGCAACGAGGTGGTGCAGGACGAAGTCGTGGAGCACGACGACGCCGGGCCGCTTTCGGAGTGCCTCGACGATCCAGCCGTGCGCGTCCGGGTTGTTGCCGACGTGGTAGAGGCAGACGTCCGCGCCGGCGGGCGACGTGCGCCCGTGTGGGACGACCTCGACCTCGATTCGCCGCCGCAACGCCGGCAGCAGGAGCTCGCTGTACTCGGAGATCCCTGTGCGCTCCGGGGGCAGCGGCGAGAAGTACGCGACCTTCATGCGAGCAAACGGTCGATCGCGTGGTCCCACGTCACCTGTTCGGCCACGGCCTTTCCGGCCAGGCCGAAGCTCCGCACCTCGTCCGGGTGCTCGCGCAGGAAGCGCACCGCGCCGGCGAGCGCGTCGCCGCGCGGCTCGCAGACGAGGCCGGTGCGGCGGTCGGCGACGACGTCGAGCGGCCCGCCCGCGTCGGTCGTCGTCACGACCGGCTTCTCCGAAAGGAACGCCTCGTACGGGACCATGCCGTAGTCCTCGTCGACGGGCGCGTAGTAGACCGCGAGGCAGCGGGCGTAGAGAGCCGCGAGCTCGTCGGGCGGGACGCGACCCGCGAAGCGCGCGCGGCCGTCGAGGCCGTGCCGCCGCGCGAGCTCCTCCAGGCGCGCTCGGTCGGGGCCGTCGCCGGCGATCACCGCACGGAGACCCGGCTCGGCGGCGAGCGCCTCGAGCAGCAGGTCGACCCGCTTCGCCCGGTCGAGCCGCCCGACCGAGAGCACGAAGTCCTCGTACGCCTCGCAGCGGAAGTCGAGGTGCTGCGGCGGCGGCAAGACGACCTCCGCCTCGAGCCCGAGCGACGCGCGCAGCCGGTCGGCGACGTTGCGCGAGATCGCGGCGAGCTTCGTGGCCTCACCGAGTGCGACCCGGTCGAGCCGGTGGATCGCCCGCCGCAGCGCCCGGTCCTCGGCCGACTCGCCGAACTGCCCGAGCTCCGTGCGGTCGAGGTCGTAGGCCTGTCGGAACTGGTGCACGAGCCAGACCACCTTGCGCCGGTGCCGCACGACGTAGGAGGGGAACTTCGTCCCGATCACGAGGTCGATCGGCCGCCCGTCCGTCTCCTCGAGGTCGACGAGCCGCCAGAGGAAGGCCTGGCTCAGGACGCGCGTGCCTGGATACCACTTGAACGGCACGCTGACGAGCGTGGCGAGGTGGTCGCGCGCGTTCAGCTCGTCGACGAGCTGCTCCGCGAGCACCTCGGCGCCGCCGTGCGAGAACGGCACCTGGGGCGAGCAGACGGCGATCCTCACGTGCGGGCGAGGAGCGCGTAGTCGAGCGGCCCGAAGAGCACGTCGTTCAGGCGGCGGACATTGGCGGCGAGCGCCTCACGGGCGGCGTCGTCGGGCAGCTCGACGTCGCGCAGCCGCTCCTCGGGCGGGTTGAGGTAGCGGAGCTTCGTCTCGCGGAAGCCGGCCTGGCGCGCGAGCAGCTCCAGCGTCTCGGGCACGAGCGGCTGCGCGTGCGTCAGGTCGGAGAAGTAGTAGCGGAGCGCGAGCGGCGAGAGCGGGTTGATCGTCTCCGCGACGAACAGGCCGCCGGGCCGGAGCTTCGCGCCCGCAAGCTGGAAGAGGCGGACGAGCGCCGGCGGCGGCAGGTGCTCGACGACCTGGCCCGCGAAGACGCCGCCGAGCGAGCCGTCCTCCAGGCCCCCGAGGTGCGCGAGCAGATCGGCCTGCTCCACCGGCAGGCCTTCGCCCTGCGCGAAAGCGACCATGTCCGCGTCGGCGTCCACGCCGCGCGCATCGACGCCGGCCTCCCGAAGCAGCCCGACGAGCTCGCCGCGGCCGCAGCCGACGTCGAGCACCGGCGCCGCGTCGCGGAAGTCCTCGACGTAGGCGCGCTGCCGCTCGCGGATCTCCTCCGAGCGGCCGCGCATCCGGGCCTCGAAGGCGAAGTAGTCCGGCAGCGCGGCCGCCGCGGGCTGGGCGGCGACGGTCGCGGGAGCGGCGCCGTCGCGGCGGCGCTCGACGCGCGTCAGGCGCTCCTCCAGCTCGGCGACTCGGCGTGCGTCCTCGCGGCGCTCGGCCAGCTCCCGCTCCGCGCGGTCGAGGCGCCCGAACGCGAGGTCGACCTCCTCGAAGAGCTCGTCGACGAGCTTGAGCGCCGCGTCGTTGAAGGCGCGCTGGTCGGCCGCGAGCGGCTCGACGTAGAAGCGCATGAGCCGCCGGAGCACCTTCTTGACCGGGTAGAGCACGGCGCCGCGCGCGCCGGGCCGGCGCTCGAGCGGCCGCTCGGCGCTGACCGGCCACCAGCGCTCGGCGACGCTCCGAAGTCGCGTGCGGACGAGACCGCGGTTGAAGCCGTTCGAGACGTCGAGACCGGGCGCGTGCCGGACCTCCTCCTTGAGCCGGGCGAAGAGCGCCGCGACATCGACCTCTTCCGGCGGAGAAATCCCTGCGTTTGCGGCGGTTTCCTGCTCCTCCGCTGGCATCCGCGCATTCTAACGGGGGGTCGTGAGGTCACTGTTAGCGTTGGTCGTGTGGTCGGGATCAGCCTCCTGACGCTCGTCCCCGGCGTCGTCGGGGGATCGGAGACCTACGCGCGGGAGCTCATGCGTGCGCTCGCCCGCGTCGGCGAGCTCGACTACCGCGTCTACGTGCCGACGATCGCGGCCGACGCGGCCGACGGACTGCCTTCGCGCGTCGTCGGCGCCTATCCGGCGGGGCGGTCGATGCCGCGGCGCGCAGCAGCCATGGCCTACTCGGCCGCGGCTCCGTGGCCGGTGCGCCGCGAGCTCGAGCTGGGGAAGCTCGACGCGATCCACTTCCCGCTGAGCGTGATGCTCCCGCCGGTCTCCCGCCCGTTGGCGGCGACGACCGTCCTCGACGTCCAGCACGAGCTCTACCCGCGCTTCTTCTCGCGCGCCGAGCTCGCCTACCGGCGACTCGTGTACGGCTGGACCGTGCGGCGAAGCCGGATCGTGATCACGATCTCGGAGCACGCGCGGCAGGGCCTGATCGAGCGGCTCGGCCTGGAGCCGGAGCGCGTCCGAGCGATCCACCTCGGGATCGATCCCGAGCGCTTCTCGCCGGGGGAGGAGAGCCGCGAGGACTTCCTGCTCTACCCCGCACTCGGCTGGCCGCACAAGAACCACGCGCGGCTCTTCGAGGCGTTCGCGCTGCTCCGCGCGCGCCGGCCGCGCCTGCGGCTCGTGCTGACCGGTTATGCAGGCGTCGGACCGGACGGCGCCGAGGCGCGCGGGCGCGTGCCGGCCGACGAGCTGCTGAGCCTGTACCGACGAGCCGCGGCGCTCGTCTTCCCGAGCCTGTACGAGGGCTTCGGCCAGCCGCCGCTCGAGGCGATGGCCTGCGGCTGCCCGGTCGCGTGCTCGAACGCCGCATCGCTCCCGGAGGTGACGGGCGACGCAGCGCGCCTCTTCGACCCGGAGTCCCCGGAGGACATCGCCGCAGCGGTCGAGAACGTGCTGGACGACCCGGCGGAGTGGGCGCACCGCGGCCTCGAGCGCGCGAAGCTCTTCAGCTGGGACGCGTGCGCTCGGGCGCACGACGAGGTGTATCGGGAGCTCCAAGCCGGCTGAGCTCGGCATCCACGAGCAGGTCGACAAGCGCCTTGAAGCCGAGGGTCGGCCGCCAGCCGAGCCGCTCGCGCGCGCGCGTCGGATCCCCGACGAGGTCGTGGAGCTCGGCCTTCCCGCGCCGCAGCGACTCGTCGATGTGCACGTACTCGCGCCAGTCGAGGCCGACGCGCTCGAACGCGTGCGTGACCAGCTCCTCGACTGTGTGCGACTCGCCGCTCGCGATCACGTAGTCGTCCGGCTCGTCCTGCCCGAGCATGAGCCACATCGCGCGCACGTAGTCGCCCGCGTAGCCCCAGTCGCGGCGCGCGTCGAGGTCGCCGAGCCAGACCTCCGCGCGCTTGCCGAGGCTGATCTCGGCCGCCGCGGCCGCGACCTTCCGCGGCACGAAGTCGAGCGGGCGGCGCGGCGACTCGTGGTTGTAGAGGATCCCGCAGGAGGCGTGAAGCCCGTAGCGCGTCCGGTAGCTCCGCGTGATGAAGTGCGCGTACGCCTTCGCGACGCCGTAGGGCGTCAGCGGCGAGAGCGGCGTCTCCTCGGTCTGCGGCGACTCGACCGGCTCGCGGCCGAAGATCTCGCTCGACGAGGCCTGGTAGAAGCGGATCGATTCGTCGACGTGGCGGATCGACTCGAGGAGCGCCGTCGCGCCCACCGCCGCGAACTCCGCGGTCAGCACCGGCTGCTCCCAGGAGGCCGGCACGAACGAGACGGAGGCGAGGTTGTAGACCTCGTGCGGGCGGCACTCCTGGAGGGCCTTGACGAGCGAGAGCTGGTCGAGCAGGTCGGCCTGGATCAGCTCGATGCGCTCGCTGATCGCGGCGAGGTTCTCGTAGCTTCCGGGCGCGCGGCGGACGACGCCGAAGACCTCGTAGCCCTCGCCGAGGAGGAGCTCCGCGAGCAGCGAGCCGTCCTGGCCGCCGATGCCGGTGATGAGGGCGCGGCGCGCGGCCATGCGCGGCGATGATACTGAGCGGGCGTGACGCGGCTCACCGACGACCTGCGCGCCTCGCCGCCCGGCCTGCACGGCGCCGGGGACGAGTACTGGGGCCTCGCCTGGGCGGCGCTCGGCTGGCTCGAGGACAACGTGACGGCGGGGATGGCCACACTGGAGACGGGGTCGGGATCGTCGACGCTCGTGTTCGCGAAGGCGGGCGCGCAGCACGAAGCGGTGACGCCTGATCCGGACGAGGAGGCCCGGATCCGCCGCGAGTGCGAGCGGCGCGGCATCGACAGCTCGTCCGTCCGGTTCCGGATCGGCCCGTCGCACGAGGTGCTGCCGCTGTGGGAGCCGCGGGCGCTCGACCTCGTGCTCCTCGACGGCGCGCACGGCTTCCCGTATCCGGTGCTCGACTGGTGGTACGTGGCGCCGCACGTGCGCGTCGGCGGGCTCGTGCTCCTGGACGACGCGTACATGCCGCCGGTGCGGGTGCTCGTCGACGCGCTGCGAGAGCAGCCCGGGTGGGAGGTCGCGGCGGCCGTGAGCCCGCGGACGGTCGCGGTGCGGAAGGTGGCGGAGGGCCTGCCGCCGTTCGACTGGCACGGCGAGCCGATCGGCGGCCGGATGAGCTTCCGCTACCTCCCGCCGGCACAGCGGATGGGAGCTTCGCTACGCCACAGGGCCTTCTCTACGGCCCTGGGTCTTCGGGTCGTCGCTCTGGCGCGCCGACGGTCAGCGCTTCGCTGGCGCAAGCGCGGCTAGCGACCGACGGAAATGCCCGAGGATGGGTCGGCCCAGGCGATGCCCCCGCCCGAGCGCGGAGCCGAGGCGTCGATGAACATCGGGCGGCCCTGCGAGTCTCGGATCTCCACGAAGATGCCCTCGTAGTTCCCCGGGCGCGCCCCGAGCAGTGCCCCGAGGACGCCGTGCTCACTCTTCTCCAAGGCCTGAACCGTCTTCTTCGGTGTGTCAGAGACGGCGTCGATCGCGACGGCGTTCTGGATAGCCGTAACAGTAGAGACCTTGACCTGGCGAAGGCCGAAGCCTCGCGCTGCAGACGCGATGGTCGTTGCCACGTTGGACGGGACGTGGTCGAAAACCTGGTCGTGAATCTGGCTTGCCACCCCGCCTCCGGCAAGCTGGCGAGAGCCGTCGGGGGTGACAAGGTACGGATGAACCTCGAGGATCGGCTGGAGCCCGCTCGCCGCGTACTCGTCGGCGACGGCGCCTGCGAACAGCTGGCCCTCCCAGAGCGCCTTGGTGATCGCGGAGCCGCCGAGTGCCGGGACGGCAAGGTCGTACTCGAGGATGTTGCCTGTCTCCCCGGGACCGCCACTTTCCGCCGGGATCGTGCCGACGACCACACGCGGATTGGAGACGAGCGGCAGACCTTCGGCGAGCTTCGAGATCCCTGCAGCGGCCGACCCCTTGAACGCCGGAACCCTCCCACGGGCTGAAGCAATCTGAATGGGCCGGCCGTCGCGCAAGCCGGCGGAGTGCTTGTTGGTGCCCCGCACCGCGACGGCGATCGCGGTCCCCAGTGTCGCGATCACGAAGATCGAGATGGCCACAACGACCGCAAGCCGCCGGGTTCCTAGACGACCTATCTCGAAGTTCATGCCGTCACCTCAGTGGCTGTAGGTGAAGCTCCAGATCCCCCCAGGAAACGGCCCATTCGGCGGCGACCAGTACGTGCCGGGCTGCCAGGTGGGGGTGTTGATCGTGTTCCAGGCGCTCCCGTTCCAGAACTGCCACGGGGTGTTTCCCGAGCCGGCGTACTTGGCGGCCCAGCGACCGGTCGTGAACTGGTTCTCCTCGGCGAATGCGGCGATCCTGCATGCGTCGCCGCTGCAGCCCGTCCAGGTGTTCGTGATCCCGGTCGCATTGCCGTCACGGTACGAACGCCAGATTCCGTCGATTCCCCGGACCACCGACTGGAGGTGACTCGTGCTGTAGGTGGCTGCAGTCGGTCCGTAGCAAGAGTAGTTCCCCGTTTGTTCGATTTCGATGAAGTAGTAGAGCGCCGGGGAGACTTGGCCGAGGTTGCAGGTCGGTGGCTGGGCGCGCTTGTACTCGAGAGTGACGCCGATCTGGATCAGCGACGACCCTCCGCTGCCGCTGTCCGCGTACGCCGAGGTGAGGAAGAAGTCTCCCGACGTTACCGACGCTTGCGAGCTATCGGGGTTGCCGACGGTTACCCGCGTGCCCTTCCAGCCCGGCCCGGAGGTGCTCCAGTGCTGGTCGGTATAGCCCCCGGCCGCCGCCCCGGCGAGCATGAGCGCGGTAACCAGAGCGGCACCCAGACTCGTGAGACGTAACGTGGCCGACATCGCGAGGCAACTCACGGTACGCCGCAGCTGGGCAGACGTCAACATGACTCTTTCGGACACGTTTCAAAGGTCAGTGCAGCGCACGCACGTAGCTCCACGCCTCGCGGAGGCCGCGGGGACGGAGAGCCGCGAGCAGCGCGGAATACGCGACGAGACCGACGCCGGCTCCTGCGAAGCCGCCGAGGAGCGAGGCTAGACCGAAGGCGAGCGCTGCGAGCGCGGCGACCTGGAGCGCGAGCCGCCCTAACTCGACGACGGTTCGCCGCAGCGCGCCGCCCGAAACGGCGACGAGGAGCGCCGCCAACACGAGCGCCGTCGACACCGCGAGCGCACCGGCGATCCCGCCCAGGCCCGCGAGCTCCCGCCCCGCCAGCACGATCGGCACGCTCACCGCGAGTCCGCCGACCGCGATCGCGACGAGTCCGCGCGAGCGCTCGAGGACGAAGAGCAGCGGGTACGTCAGCGTGAACGCGACGCTCACGACCATCCACGGCGCGAGGTAAGCGACGAGCCGGCCGAGCTCGCGCCCCACCTCGCCGCCGTACGCGCCGCCGAGGATCGGCCCGACGACCCGCCCGCCGGCCAAAGCGAACACGCCCGCCGCCGCCGCGATCAGCGCCAGCGAGAGCCAGGACGAGTGGACGACGTGGGTGATCGCCTCCTCGACGTCGATCCCCCGGCGCGTGAGCGGAGCCGACGAGATCAGCGCTACCGACGACGCCGTCGCAACCACGAGCACGGCCGCGATCAGGTACGCGTAGTTGAGGCTCGTCGCCTTCCCAGCCCCGAGTCCGGCAGCGAAGCGCAGCGCGACGACGAACATCGCCTGGAGCGCGATCGGCACCGCGGCGCCCGTCGCGAGCCGCCCCAGGCGCCCGAGCGAACCGCCGCGCACGCGCATCCCCGTGAGCACGCCCATGCGGCCGAGCGCCGCCAGCGGGATCGCTGCGGTGACGACCGCGTTCGCGGTCAAAGCCCAGGCAAGCGAGACCTCGCCGTGCGAATGGAGCGCGGCGAACAGCACGAGCGCCACGGCCGCGCCGGCGGAGTAGGCGACCGCCGCCACCTCGTAGCTGTCGCGGGCGGCGAGCGCGCTCGCCGCGAGCGCCGCGACGAGCTGGAGGAAGCCCGCCGCGACAAGCCACGGCAGAGCGCGGGAAGCCACGTGCGCCGACACCTCGTGCGCGGTCAACGCGCGCCCGAGCGGCCCGGCCAACGCGACGGTCACGGCCACCGCGACGACCCCGGCGCCGCCCAGAGCGACCAGGTAGGCGACCGCCTCCCCACCGAGCGACACGGCCTCGCGCGTCAGCTGCGGCAGCACGACCGTCCGGAACGACTGGGCCGCGATCGAGAGGACCAGGTAGACGCCGTAGGCGACGAAGAGCCCGTCCGTCCGCTCGTCGCGGCCGAAGAAGTGCGCGAGCAGAATCCCCGCCCCGGCCGCCGAGCCCGCGACTGCGAGCGACGACAGCCCGGTCATGACCCCGCTCCTAACAGCACTCTTACGAGTGGCGGGCATACTCTCCGTCGCCCCGCGCGGGCATCCTTCCACTATGAACATGCCGAACCACGACTCGCCTTGGACCGACGATTCGCTGGCCGCTTTGCGCCGCGAGTTCGGTGACGTCTTCGGCGGCCGCACCGTCCTCGTCACCGGCGCCGACGGCTTCATGGGCTCGCACCTGACCGAGGCGCTCGTTCACCTCGACGCCCGCATCCACGCCTTCGTGCGCGCCACCTCGAGCGGCGCCCTGAACAACATCTGGCACCTGCGCGACCGCATGAAGGTTCACTTCGCCGACCTCACCGACCGCACCTCCGTCGACTACCTGATCCGCGAGCTCCGCGACACGGCGCCCGACCGGCCGTACGTCTTCCACCTCGGTGCCCAGGCGCACGTCGGCGAGTCGTGGCACCGCCCGTACGAGACGGTGATGGCGAACACGGTCGGCACGCTCAACCTACTCCAGTCGGTCGTCGACTACGGCCTCGAGCTGGAGAAGTTCGACACCGCCGGCACCTCGGAGGAGTACGGCAACGTGCGCGAGGCCGTCGCGCACCACCACGACTTCGACGACGAGGGCGGGCTGATCCTGCACGAGCGCTCGCCGATCAACCCGAAGTCGATCTACGCGACGTCGAAGGTCGCGGCCGACTTCCTGACCATGAACTACCACGACGCCTTCGCCCTTCCGGGAGTCGTGACGCGCATGTTCAACAACTACGGGCCGCGGCAGAACCCGCGCTACGTGACCGGCACGATCATCACGCAGGCGCTCGCGCGCGAGACGGTCGAGCTCGGCGCGCTCGAGCCGCTGCGCGACTTCTGCTTCTGCACCGACGGCGTGCGCGGCCACCTCACCGTCGCGGCGCAGGGAATCCCCGGCGACGTCTACGTCTACGGCCAGGGACGCAACATCTCGATGGGCGACTGGGCGCAGCTCATCCTGCGGGTCGGCGAGGAGGAGGGGCACTGGCCCGCCGGCCGCGAGATCGTCACAACCGCCGACCGCCTCCGGCCCGGGGTCACGGACGTGATGGCGCTTCGCGTCGGCTACGAGAAGCTCGCCCGCGAGACCGGCTGGGAGCCGCTCGTCTCGTGGGAGGAGGGCGTCGCGCGGACGATCGCCTGGTACGCGGCCAACCGCGACAAGTGGATCGGCCGCGTCGACTGGCTCGCGAGCGCGCAGCAGAGCGCCCCGGTCAAGTGAGCCGGGTCCTCGTCACCGGCGGCGGCGGGTTCCTCGGGTCGCACCTCGTCGAGCGACTCGAGCGCGACGGCCACGATGTCGTCGCAGCGCGGCAGGTCGACTACGACCTCACCCGCGGCGAGGACGCCGAGCGCATGTTCCGCGACGCGGACGCGGAGCTCGTCTTCCACCTCGCCGCCGAGGTGGGCGGGATCGGCGCGAACCGCGCGAATCCCGGCCGCTTCTGGTTCGCGAACCTCCAGATGGGGCTCAACGTCCTCGAGCAGGCGCGGCTGCACTCCACGCCGAAGCTCGTCCTGCTCGGCACCGTCTGCGCCTATCCGAAGTTCACGCCGGTGCCCTTCCACGAAGAGGATCTCTGGAACGGCTACCCGGAGGAGACGAACGCGCCGTACGGCGTCGCGAAGAAGTCGCTGCTCGTGGGGGCACAGGCCTACCGCGAGCAGTACGGCCTGAGCTCGATCTTCGTCCTGCCGACGAACCTGTACGGGCCGCGCGACAACTTCGACCTCGAGACGTCGCATGTCATCCCGGCCTTGATCCGGAAGATGCTCGAGTCGCCCGAGGAGGTCGTGCTCTGGGGCGACGGCTCGCCGACGCGCGAGTACCTGTACGTCGAGGACTGCGCCGAGGGGCTCGCCCTGGCGGCGGAGCGCTACGACGGCGCCGAGCCGGTGAACCTCGGGACCGGCGTCGAGACGTCGATCCGCGAGACCGCGGAGCTGGTCGCCGAGGCGGTCGGCTTCGAGGGCCGGATCACCTGGGACACGTCGATGCCGAACGGCCAGCCGCGCCGCTCGCTCGACGCCTCGCGCGCGGAGGAGCTGTTCGGGTTCCGGGCGCGGACGCCGCTCCGCGAGGGCATCGCGCGCACCGTGGCCTGGTACCGCGCCGCGGCGTACGCGGCCCGCTAGGGCAGGCAGGGCAGTCGCCGCCGCGTACCGCCTTACGGCAACTGCATGTTTTATTTCTGTTGCCATAGGGAACTTGCCCGCGCAGCGAACTCGTGGAGGTGGGAGCGATGGACGACCAAGTCGCCTCGCAGGACCGGCGAGCCTTCATCGGAAGGCTCGGAAAGACGCTCGCGGCGGGCCTAGGCTTTGGGCTCTTGGCGAGCGGGAGTGCATTCGGGAAGGCCGACGTCTGCGGCATCTGGTGTACCGATTACGGCACCGCGGGCTGTTCCAACGGACAGCACAACTACCACTGCGTCTCGGGCCCTTGTGGCTACGACTACTGGTCCTGCGAGAGTCGCGCGGGCAACTACTGCGCGTGCAACAACTGCTGCTGACCTAGATTCGCATACGCCTCGGCCGCGGGCCGTGCAACATCGCCGGCCCGTGGCTCGTGGCATCGCCGCGTGCCTCCTGCGGGACGCCCTCCCGGTATAGGCGCGCGACGAGCGCAGCCGCGAGCACGATCAGCAGCGCATTGCGCGCGGCGAGGAGCCAAGCCGGGAGCGACTCGAGCCTGATGAGCTCGTCGTAGCGATCGGGATAGACGGCGTGCGTCAGGCCGATTGCGGCGACGAGGCCGACCGGGAACGCGAGCTTCGCCGGCTTCCGGCCGACGCAGAGGGCGACGAGCGGCACGAGCCACAGCAGGTATTGCGGCGACAGGACCTTTCCGAACAGGACCCAGACCGCCACGGCCGCCGCCGACCCGACGAGGAGCTGCTCGCGCCCGCGGTTCCCGCGCGCGAAGACCACGACGACGAGGAGCCACGCGAGGGGCTGGAGCACGGCCTGGAGCGCGGCGAACGCGTCGGGGAGCGACCCGAGGAGGTTCCACGAGCCGGAGCTGAACTCCGGGTGCACCGCGTAGCCGCCGATCGCGTGCGCGAGGAGCAGCACGGAGGAGCCGAGCGTCTCGATCTGAAGGGCGCGGCCCGTCTGACGCGCGATGCTGAAGCGAACGCCGCCGGGCGAGAGCGCCACGAACGGCAGCACGACGACGCCCAGCGCGACGGCGAAGGCCGCGAGCCCGCGCCGGGCCTCCCGTACTCCAGCGTCTCGCGCCACCAGGAGGTACGCGAGCGGGACGAGGACGATCGGGAAGATCTTCGCCGCCGTCCCGAGGCCGAGCGCGACGAAGCCGAGCCGCCGGCGGCCGTGGACGAGCGCGGCGATGGCGCCGATCGCAAACGCGGCCGCGTACAGGTCGTAGCGGTGGAGCGCGAGCGGGCCGAGCGCGAGCGGGCCGAGCGCGGTGATCGAGACGGCGGCGTAGAGCCGCCGGTCGGGCACGGCCGGTACGGCCATGGCCAGCGCGACGAAGAGGATGCACGCCAGCCCGGCCGCGACCTCGAAGGCCGAGAACCAGGTGTCGTAGTCGCGCGCCGGCCCGAAGGAGGGCACGACGAAGGCCGGCAGCGCGCCCGGCGGGTACTCGAGCGAGAAGTCGCGGTACGGCACCTCGCCGTGCAGCGTCCGGTCGCCGTAGCTCTGGAAGAGGCTCGTGTCGATGTGGCCGCGGAAGATGCCGATGTGCGGCAGCGCGCACGCGACCGCGAAGAGCGCGGCACCGACTGCAGCGGCTCTAAGTGCGCGGCTCGTCGTCTTCCCGCAGACGCGCCTCGAGCAGCGCGAGCCGCTGCGCAAGGATCACGTTCTGGTCGGAGAGCTTCGACACCACCGTCGAGTAGTGCAGGAGCACGACGAGGATGAAGAGCGTCGCGACCGCGAAGAGGACGGCCGGGGGATAGCCGCGCACGCCCGCCCAGCCGGCGATCGTGTTCACGCTCGACCGCCAGAGCGAGAGCACGAGCAGCACGATCCCGGCGAGGAGCCAGAGCAGCGCGTAGCGCTCGCGCAGCCGGTGGCGGCGGATCAACTCGAAGATGACCGCGAGCAGCGCGAGGGACGCGAGCGCGGCCGCGATCGAGATGCCGAGAGGGGTCATCGATCCTCCAGAGGGACGACGTTGCGGCGGAAGATCCCGACCAGCAGGGCGAGCAGGACCTTCGCCATGTAGTAGACGGAGCGGAAGGCGGTGATCGAGGAGCGGCCGCCGGCGCGCTCGCGCATGCGGACCGGCACCTCGCGCAGGCGCAGCCGGTGCCTGTGCACCATCACCGTCGCCTCCACCTCCGGGTAGTCGTGCGGGTAGTCGGCGGCGAAGAGCTGGATCCCGCGGCGGTTCAGCGCCTGGAAGCCCGAGGTCGTGTCGGTGACGCGCTGCCGGACGAGCCGCGAGACCGTCCACGCGAGGATGCGGATCCCGATCCGCCGCGTCCGGGACGAGCGGTAGCCGGCGTCGCCCGCGAAGCGCGAGCCGACGGCGATGTCGGCCTCGCCGGAGAGCACCGGCCGGATGATCGCGTTCAGCTCCGCCGGGTCGTGCTGCCCGTCGCCGTCGACGCGGACGGCGAGGTCGAAGCCGTTCTCCCACGCGTAGCGGAAGCCGGTCTGGACGGCGCCGCCGATGCCGAGATTGAACGGGAGGCGGAGCACGCGCGCGCCGTGCGCGCGGGCCACCTCGGCGGTGCGGTCGGCCGAGCCGTCGTCGACGACGACGATCTCGAAGCCGGCGTCGAAGGCGCGGATCTCCTCGACCACGCGCCCGATACAGGCCTCCTCGTTGAGGGCGGGGACGATCGCGACCCGGCGCCGCGCGCGGAGCCCTTCGAGCACGGCCGGCCGCGGTTCGGTCGCGGTGTCAGCCACGGGCGGCCTCGACCGGCTCCGCCGCCTGCGAGGTCAGCCCGATCAGGGCGAGCACGCGGCGCGCGCGGTGCGCGTAGGTGTGCTCGTCGAGGGCGCGCTCGCGGGCGCGGCGTCCCAGCTCCTCCGCGGCCGCCGGGTCGGCGAGGAGCTCGCCGTAGAGGGCCGTGGCCTCGTCCTCGTCTCGCGCGACGAGGAGCTCCTGGCCCGGCTCGAACCACCGCTCGACCCCTTCGTACGGGTTGGAGACGATTGCCGCGCCGGCCATCGCGAGCTCGAACGGCCGCGCGGTCGAGGACGCGTAGAGCCCCGCGTGCGCGCGCCGGGTCAGGTTCAGATTGATCCGCGCCGCCGCGATGGCGCGGTTGAAGGCGTTGAAGGGAATGTCGCCGACGAGGCGCGCACGGCCGGTGTCGCCGCGGAAGTCGCGCCCGCCGAGGGCGAAGTCGACCTCCGGCAGGCGGCGGCTCGGCTCGCCGACGAGTGCGCGCATCCAGTCGCGCCGGAACTTGTCGCCGTACCCGTAGAAGAAGACGTCCGTCTCCGTCTCGACGGCGAGCGGCCGGAAGAGCTCGGGATCGGCGGCCCAGAAGACGGCCTCCGCGCGGCGCGCGCCGAGCTCCTCGAGCCGGGGCAGGCCGCCCTCGGAGTTCGAGAGCACGAGGTCGTACTCGGCCGGATCGGCGCCGTGGTAGTAGTTGAAGCCCGTGTCCATGCCGCCGAACTCGGGCAGGCTCATCGGCACGTCGCCGTCGTAGAAGACGACCGGGACGCCGAAGCGCTCGCGGAGGTGCGCCGGGATCCCGCGCAGGTGGCTCATCGGGACGGTGAAGACGACGACCGCCGCGACGTCTCGCTCGCGCTCGAGGATCCGCTCCAGGTGACGCTTCCAGCGCGGGGTGACGAGGCGCCAGACGAGCTCGCGCTGGAGGCGGTCGGTGTCGCCCGGGTCGTGCTCGGCCCGGCGGAGGTAACGGTCGCCCTTGAGCCGGGCCGCGAGGTCGCGCACGCGGGCGTAGGTCTCGCCCTCGCGGTAGGTAGGGTTCGGCTCGGTTCGCCACCAGGGGCTCTCGACCGGCCGGCCGCGGTACGGCGTGACGATCAGGTCGACGCCGGCCTCGTACATCCCCTTCCAGAGCTGCCACCAGGCGGGAGTGCAGCCGTAGCGGAAGTCAAGGTCGACGGCCGAGGCGACGGCCAGGATCTTCGGCGCGCGCATCAGCGGCTCAGTATGCCCGCCGCATGTGTCGGTTCAGTGAACGGCCGCTGCCCAGATCTTCGTGACGTACGGAAACGCGAAGGGCGAGCGCTGCCGCTCGCCGAGCTCCCGCACCCGGGCGAGGAACTCCTCGCGCTCGCGGCCCTCGAGCAGCGCGACGTAGCTGATCGAGGAGACGCGCTCGACCAACCCGTCCGCGTCGAAGCGCTGCTCGTGCCGGAATTCGGCGTACTCCGGCGGGCCGAAGAGGCCGCTCTCCTCCAGGATCGCTCCGGTGTCGATGCCGCGCATCCACGCGATCCGGTCGCCGCCGTGGCGCTCGAGCATGCGGGAGAGCTCCTGCTGGAGCTCGCTCTCCGGGTCGCGCAGGTTGTAGACGATCGCGAGCCGCCCACCCGGTCGCAGCACGCGCGCGAACTCGGCTAGCGCCTCGTCGGCGCGAAACCAGTGAAACGCGGCGGCAACGGTGATCGCGTCGGCGGAGCCGCCCTCGAGCGGCAGCGCCTCGGCCGTCCCCTCCAGCGCTTGGACGCCCGGCACCGCTTGCAGCAGTTGCTCGCGCATCTCCGCCAGCGGCTCGACCGCGACGACGCGAACACCCGACGGGACGAGCAGCCGCGTCAGCTTGCCGGTCCCCGCGGCGACGTCCACGACGACGCGACCCGGCCGCAGCCCCAGCCGATCGACGAGCCACGCCATCGCCTCCGGCGGGTACTCCGGCCGCGCGCGCTCGTAGACGTCCGCGGCGCGGGCGAAACCGGCCGCCGCCGGATGAACGCTCATGGGAGCATTGTCGCCCGCGCATGGCGATCCCGCTTCCGATCGAAACCGAGCGCTTGATCCTGCGCCCGTTCGAGCTCGAGAACGACGCAGAGCAGATGCTCGAGGTCTACGGCGATCCCGCCGTCATGCGCTACATCCCCGAAGACGTCTACGGAAGCCTCGCCGCCGTGAGGGCGACGCTGGAGCGCTACGCACGCGAGCAGGAAAGCCGCGGATTCAGCTTCTGGGCCGTCGTCGAGCGGGCCGGCGGGCAGGTGATCGGCGACGCCGGGTTCGGGATCTTCCGCCAGACCGGCGACGTCGAGCTCGGCTATACGCTCAGGCGCGACCGGTGGCGGCGCGGCTATGCGACCGAGGCCGCGCGCGCCTGCCTGGACGCAGGTCTCGCGCACCTCGACGTCGCCCGCATCGTCGCCGTCGTCGACGAGGAGAACCGGCGCTCCTCGCGGGTCGCGGAGCGGATCGGCATGAGCCTCGCGGAGACCGTCGAGCTGCACGGCCGCCCGCACAGGCTGTTCGCGCTCAGGCGCGAGCCCGCCGCATGAAGAACAGGATCAGCCAGATCAGCCCCGCGACGACGGCGAGGATGAACAGCCACTTGATCACGACGAACGCGAGCCAGATCGCGACGACCACGATCACCGCCAGCAACAAGAGCCCCCACACGTTCACTCAGTACGCCCCCCTTCGGGCGAGAACGGCCGGGAGCGTCTTGGCGAGGATCGTGATGTCGAGCCAGATCGACCAGTTCTCAAGGTAGTAGAAGTCCAGCCGCACGAGGTCGTCGAACGACAGCTCGATCCGTCCCGACACCTGCCACAGCCCGGTCATGCCCGGAAGCACGAGGTAGCGCTTCCGGTGCCACGGCTCCAGCTGCACGTAGTCGCGCACCGGCAACGGGCGCGGGCCGACGAGGCTCATCTCGCCCCGCAGCACGTTCAGCACCTGCGGCACCTCGTCGAGCGAGTACTTGCGCAGGACGCGGCCGACCGGGGTCACGCGCGGGTCGTTCTTGATCTTGAAGAGCGGCCCGTGCGCCTCGTTCTCGGCCTCGAGCGCGTCCTGCCGCTCGGCCGCGTCGGCGTACATCGTCCGGAACTTCAGCATCCCGAACTCGCGCTCGCCGAGCCCCACGCGCCGATCGCGGTAGAAGACCGGCCCCGCCGAGGTGAGCTTCACCGCGGCGGCGATCGCGATCCAGACGGGCAGCCCGACGACGACGATCGTCGCGCCGATCAAGATGTCGAACGCGCGCTTCGCGGCCCACTGCGCCGCCGCGAAAGCGGGCGGCCGCAGCTCGAAGAGCGGCACGCCCTGGCCGGGCACGTACTCGGCCCGCTGCGTCAGGAGCTCCGTCGTCTTGGGAGCGACGCGCACCTTCACGCCGCGGCGGTGCGCGTGCTCGACGATCTCCAGCAGCTCCCGCTCCTCGAAGTCGGAATCGGTGACGATGAGCTCGTCGACCGGCGTGCGGGCGAGGACGGCCGGCAGCTCGTCGAGCCAGCCGAGCACCGGCAGGCCGACGCCGTCCGAGTCGGGCGCGACCGCGCCCGCGAAGGCGTAGTCGATCCCGCTCCGCCCGGTGCCGAGGACGCGGTGGAGGTGCGCGACGTGCTCGCCCTTGCCCACGAGAACCGCGCGGCGCCGCGCGCCTGTCAGCCGGAGCACGTCCTTCGTGACCACGTCGTAGCTCGCGCGGAAGAGGCCGATGAGCGCCGTCGTGATGACGAGCGCCGTCGGCGCGAGGCCGAAGGTGTGGAACGGGTAGCCGGTGCCGAGGCCGAACGCGAGCGTCAGCACCGTCACGAGCACGAGCGACGAGACGATCCGCCCTACGCCGCCGCGGAACTCGCGCTCCGCGTAGAGGCCGTTCCGCCAGAAGACGAGGAGCGTGATCAGGATCAGGAACGGGAGCCACTTCGTCTCGGCCTTCCAGGGCACGCCCCAGAGGACCGTGTGCTGGTAGTAGAGCCAGCGCAGGACAAGCGCGATGTAGAGGCCAAGCGCCAGTCCGGCGAGGTCGAGGAAGACGAGCGAGGCGATGCTCGCCGCCCGCCGGAGCGTGAGCCGGAGCGCGCTCCGGGTGAGCACGGCCGGCCGGGTGCTGCGGATGTCCTCGGCGACCCCCGGCGCGACACGGGTCGCCCGCGCGCCGACCGCAGGAGTGGCTTCGTCCGCGGTCAAAGCAGGCTTGGCCACGACCGAAAGATTGTACGGGGGACCGGTCCGCACACGCCCGTACACTGGGCTGGGTGACGCGTCTCGACCAGAAGAGTCGGCGTTATCGCGAGCACCATCGGGAGCGCACGGACACCTTCGTTTACGGCGGCGACGAGCGCGCCGAGCTCTTCCGGCGCTACGTGGGCGGGCCCGGCCGGCGGGTGCTCGACGTCGGCTGCCGCTACGGCGGCCTCACTCGAGCCTACCTGGAGGGGAACCATGTTGTCGGTATCGACGTCGACAGGGTGGCGCTAAACGACGCGGCGCGCCTGGGCATCGAGACGCAGTGGGCCGACGCCGAGGAGGGGCTGCCGTTCGAGGACGCGACCTTCGACGTCGTCGTCGCGGGCGAGCTGCTCGAACACGTGCGCGAGCCGGCCGCGCTGGTCGGCGAGGCGCGACGCGTGCTCCGGCCGGGCGGCACCTTCGTCGGCTCGGTTCCGAACGGCTTCCGGCTCAAGAACCGGCTCCGCTTCCTCGCCGGCCGGTGGCCCGAGACGGACCCGACGCACCTGCACCTCTTCTCACCGGACGACCTGCGCGCGCTCCTCGCCGGCTTCGAGGAGCCGCGGCTGCACTTCGTGTCGAGCCGCTTCCTGCGCCTTCACCCGCGGCTGGCCGCGAACATCGTCGTCTTCGCGGGCCGGAAGTCGCGCTGAGCGGCGTCGAGGTCGGTCGGGGTCCGGCGCAGCGCGAGGATCGCGAGCGCGGCGCGGAGGGCGAGCGCGCGGCGGCGGTCGAGGAGGTCGGTGTCGTGGAAGTAGGCGTGAACGAGCGGCTCGTCGAGGCGGCGCGGGAGCGCGCGGACGAGCATCCCGATCGAATGGGTGCTCGGGAGCGCGATGAGCCGGCGACCGGAGGGCAGCTCGAGGAGCGCCGGGCCGTCGAGGTGGAGCCGCGGCGCGCCGTCGGCGAGGTACGGCGGCCGGAAGGACGTGGCCGTGCAGTCGGCGTAGCCGAGCTCGGCCACGGCCTCGGCGACCCCCTCGTCGGAGTACCAGCCGCCGCCGCAGAAGAGCGTCGCTTGCAAACCCGCCTCCCTGAGCCACGTCCCTTCCTGCCGCACTCGCCCGGCCGTCTCACCGTCGAGCGGGCGCGCCTGCCCCGGGCCGCCCCAGTGGGTGTGGTGGCCGAGCGGGCCGAGCTCGGCCGCGCGGCGCGCACGCTCCACCCACAGCCGCTCGTCCTCGCCCGCGTCGGCATCCGGCGGACGGATCAGGGCTGCGATGCGGAAGCCTGCCGGGCGGGCCGCGGCGAGGGCCTCGAAGCGTGTCCAGACGCGGTCGTCGAGCGGCCGTTCGACGTGGCAGGAAACGACGGCGTAGCGTTTCTCCGCGGCCATGGCCATGCGGGTCGACTCTAGAGGCGACGCTTGCGGAGCCGTCGTCAGGACGCGCGGGCTTCGCCCGTGCGTCCGTCTGCAATGACCGGTCGAGCCATCAGGGCGCTGCGTCCACGCAATCGGGGCCCGGTCGCGTACCTCCTCGTCGCCGCCGCCGCGATCCTGCCGCGGCTCGTCGTGCTCCTCCACGAGCGCGGCACGATCACGGCCGCGTACGTGGACAAGGGAGACGTCTTCGCGCGCACGCTGATCGCGCACGGGACGTACGGCTTCATCCCGGGACGGCCCTCCGCGTACACACAGCCGCTCTACGGCTGGTTCCTGGTCCCGCTCTACTGGATCTTCACCCGCTCGTGGGTCGTCGTCGGCCTGGCGCAGATCGCGGTCGCCGCCGCCACGGCGCTCCTCGTCTACGAGATCGGCCGGCGCTGGATCTCCCCGCTCGCCGGCCTCCTCGGGGCGCTCGCGGCGACGCTCCACCCGTACCTCGTCTGGCACGACGTGCACATGAACCGCGAGATCCTCGACGAGCTCCTCGCGGCGGCGATCGTCCTCCTCACGCTGCTCGTCCTCGACCGGCGGTCGCCGCCGCTCGCCCTCGCGCTGGGCGCGGCGCTCGGCCTCGCGATCCTCGGCAACGTGCGACTCGTCCTGCTCCCGCTCGTCGTCGCGGCCTTCCTCCTCGCGACGCGCCGGCCGGCAGTCGTCCTCGCATCGCTCCTCGCGTGCGCGGTGGTCGTCGCGCCGTGGGTGGTGCGAAACCGCGTCTCCGTCGGCTGCACGACGCTGACGACCGACGGCCGCGCGCTCTGGAAGGCGAACAACCCGAACACGCTGCGGGCGCTCGAGCACGGCAAGTGGATCGACGACGTCCCGCCGATCCGCGGCGCACCGCCGTCGCCGCAGGACGCGGGCGCGATCTACGCGAGCACCGGTCGCATCGTCAAGACGAACGAGTGCGCGCAGATGCGCTACTACCGCCGCCTCGCACTCCGGTTCATGGAGCACCATCCGGACGAGAAGGCGAAGCTCGCCGGGGTCGCGGCGCGGATGCTGTGGCAGCCGGCGGTGACGCGCACCGAGGGTCGCCGCGGCGCCGGGACGAGCCTCGACGTCGGCCGCGGCGTCGTCGAGCCCGCCTACATGATCGTCCTCTACGCGCTCGGCCTCGTCGGCTTGCTCTACGTCCCGCGCCGGTTCGCCGCGTTCGCGCTCGCTCTCCTCGTTTACGACACGCTGGCCGCGATGCTCTTCGCAGGCGAGACGCGCTACCGCGTGCCGTGGGACTTCCTGATCGCGCTCTGCGCCGCGGCCGCCGTCGAGCGCGTGCTGACCCGTCAGCCCTCGCGCGTCAGCTCGTTCCAGAGCATCCGGCCTTCGGAGCCGGGCCGAACGGCCGGATAGCCCTCCTCTGCGCCGTCGAAGGCGGCCGTCTGCGTGAACGGGGACGCGGCGACTGCGGCCGCCCAGGTCTCCGGCGTCCAGAGCGTCAGCTCGTGCAGCTCCTCGACGACCTCCCCGGACGCGAGCTCGATCCGCGACCGGTGCTGCTGGCGACCCGCCGCGCGGTCGACGCCCTCCGTCGCCCACACGACCCGCAGCCCGTTCGTCTCCCACTCCGACGAGTGGGGCTCGACGCCGAGCTGGAGCTGGACGAGGTAGCGCGCGCCCGGCCGGAGGTGCCGGCCCATCCGCTCGAGGTGGCGGCCGAGCTCCTTGGGCGAGAGGTGTGCGAGTGTGTTGATCGGGCAGACCGCGCCGTCGAAGGTGCGGCCGAGGTCGAAGTCGCTCATGTCGGCCACCACCGCCTCCAGGCCGCGCGCGCGGGCGAGCTCCACCATCGCCGCGGAGCGGTCGATCCCGACCACGTGCAAGCCACGCCGAGCCAAGGGCTCCAGCACGCGGCCCGACCCGCAACCCGGCTCGAGCACGCTCCGACAATCCGGCCCGAGCCGCTCGAGGAGCCAGTCGACCTCGTTTTCGATGTCCCAGGCGAACGCCGCGTCGTACAGCTCGGCGTGCCGCTCGTAGAGCTCAGTCAAGGCTTCCGCCAAGGCACCGCTTGCGGTGCCGCGTCAGAACGTGCCGGCTTGCCGGCACGTTCGTCTGAACCAACCGGTCGAGGCCTTCCTCCGTTAGGCGGCCCGGCATTCAGGAACGCGCGGTAGAGAATCTCGGTGCGGTCGGTCGCGCGTCCCTCGAGGAAGTGCACGAGCGCGCGTCGCCGCCCCGCCCGCCCCATCTTCGCCGCCCGCTCCGCGTCGCGGGCCAGCTCGACGATCGCCCGCGCGAGCGGCTCCACCTCGGCGGGCGGGACGAGGAGCCCCGTCTCGCCGTCACGGACGATGTCGCCGAGCCCGCCGATCGCCGCCGCGATGACCGGCCGCGCGCGCTCCATCGCCTCGAGCGCGACCATCCCGAAGCCCTCGCCGAGCGACGGCACGACGACGATCCCGGCCTGCTCGATCGCGCGCTGCACCGGCACGACGTGGCCGAGGAAGCGGACGGCGCCGTCGAGCTCGAGCTCCTTCGCGAGGGCCCGCAGCGCCGGCTCGAGCGGCCCGCGCCCGGCGATCGCGAGCTCGACGTCCGGGACCTCCCGCCGCGCCTCCGCCAGCGCGCGGAGCAGGACGACGTGCCCCTTGATCGGGATCAGCCGCCCGATGCAGAGGAGGCGCGGCGGGCCCGTATACGGCTCCGGCTCGTCGGCGGGCGGGATCCCGTAGTGGACGATCTGGAACCCGCCCTCGTCGAAGCCCTCGGTGTCGGCGAGGTAGCGCGCGAGGCCGCGAGAGATCGCGATGTGGACGTGCGCGAGGCTCGCGACGGTGCGGTCGGCGAGCGCGAAGCCGCGCCCCTCGCGGAACTCGTTGAACCCGTGCTTCGTGCTGAAGCGGAGCGGCACCCGCGCGAGCATCCCGGCCAGCTGCCCGTAGACGTCGGCGTGCACGAGGTGCGTGTGCAAAAGCGCCGGCCGGTAGCGGACGAGGTAGCCGGTCAAGTGCAGGAACGCGAGCGGGTCGACGTCGGCGCGGAGGGGGATCGCGTCGAGCTCGACGCCCCGCCCCTCGAGCGCGCGCGCGAACTCCCACGCGCCCGGCTCGTGCTCGTGGAGCATCAGCATGCGGACGTTCCAGCCGCGCTCGGCGAGGCGCGGGAGGAGCGAGAGCAGGTGCGCCTCCGAACCGGAGATCCCGGCCACCTTCTGCATGTGCAGGATCAGGTCGCTCATGCGCGTCCCGCGGCGGCGAGGACGCCCTCCGCCCACGAGTCGGCCGAGTGGCGGGCGGCGACGTGCTCCCGCAGCCGCCGGCCGAGCTCGCGGCGGGCCGTGGCGTCCCGGGCCTCGAAGGCGCGGAGCCGGTCGGCGAGGTCTTCGGGGTCGTCGCGCGAGAAGCGGAGTTCGGGCTCCAGGAGCTCGTCGAAGACCGGATTCGAGGCCACGACGGGCAGGCAGCTCGCGGCCGCCTCGTAGACGACCTTGTCCGGCGCGCCGGCGCGCATGTTGTTCACGAGCAGGTCGGCGTGCGCGAAGAGCTCCGGCACGCGCGCCCGCGGCACCGGCCCCTCGAGCCGGATCCGGTCGCCGACGCCGAGGGCGTCCACGAGCTCACGGAGAGTCTCGCGGTGCTCGTGCTCGAGCGGCGTCAGCGTCGGGCCGTGGACGGTGAGCCGCGTCTCGGTCGCCGCGACGGCGTGGACGATCTCCCGCAGGCCCTTCGCCGGCGAGTACCGGCCGAGCGCGAGCAGGCGCAGCGCGCCGTCGTCGGCGCGGTGGTCGGTGCAGGCGAACTCGCCGAGGTCGATCCCGTGGCCGATCGCGCGCACCTTGCCGGAGCGGAGCGGGAACGAGCGGCGGTCGACGCTCGTGACGACCGTGGCGCCGCGCTCCGCCGCCCGCAGCAGCCGGCCGGCGCGCCAGTGCGTGTACCAGAGGACGAGCGGGATTCGAAGCGGCCGCACGAACGGCGCGGCGAGGACGGCGTAGATCGGGCACATGTGCGCGACGACGGCGCCGCCTCGGAGGCCGCGGAGCTCCGCCGCGAGCGCGCGCTCGAAGCGAAAGCCGCGGCCGGCCTTCGTTCGCGAGCCGAAGGTGCGGACGCGGGTGTTCGGAGGGAGCGCGTCCGGGACGGCCCCGTCCGCGAGCACGACCACCTCGTCGACGCGCCGCGCGAGCGCCCCGATCTTCGGCACGGTCGCGCCGAGCGCGGGGTGATCGGGGTCGACCTGCTGCGTGATGAAGACGAGCTTCACGCGCTACAGGGTGCCGAGCGGAGCGATCGCGCGCACGGCCTGGCCGGTCACATCGGCGATGATGTCGAAGTGGCGGTCGTAGTGGCAGACGCCCACGCCCGCCAACTCGGCGACCGCGGCGACGACGAGATCGGTTCGTGGAACTTGCCTATGCCTTCTGCGTCGAATTAGCTCGCGCCACACCTCGACGGCCCGATCCCACGCTGGCCCGTCGGGGTTCAGCCGAGGCAGAGCAGCCAGTTCCGCGACGATGCCGTCGAAGTCGGCGGCACTCCTCGCGGACCAGAGGAGCTCCAACAAGACAGAAGGGGACGTCGCGATCTCGCCGGCGAGCACACGACTGTCGAAGTCATGCCGAACGGTCGCATCGCGGCCCCTGTTCGTCCACGCGCTGGTATCGGCGAGCTCCACGCTCAGGGCGTAATGTCGCGCATGGGCGGCAGGCCTTCCATCTCGAGCTCGGACGCCTCGAGCTCATCGTCATCGAAGTCGAAGGTTCGAGCAACCAGCCGTCGCAGCTTCGCCTGCCGTACCACCTCTGCAAGAGCGCGATGAACTGTTTCCGTGGTGCCGTTCGTCCCCAGTTCCCTCCGTGCTTCATCTACCAGAGACATGTCGAGATTCAGCGAGGTACGCTTGGTCATGCCCAGATTGTATGCCTCGCCAGCCACGGAACGAGCATATCTTAGAAGAAGTCGAAGTCGCCCAGCGTGAAGTGCCAGGCGCCCGGATCCGGGTCGAGCCGCTCGCCCGGCCGCAGCACCTTCCCGACGAAGCGGATCGTCCGGTTCGTCGGGAAGAAGCCCGCGCGGAGAAACGAGCGGCGCTGCGCGCGCGGCGGAAGGGCGATCAGCGCGTTCGCGTCGACCTCGGCCGCGGCACGGCACAGGAGGGCGACGCGCTCGCCGTGCGCCTCCGGCTCGCTGACGAGGTCGGCGAGGAAGCCGCTCGACACGCCCTGCTTCACGGTGTGGCCGACGATCGCGACCGCACGAAGCCGGCCGCCGCGGTAGGCGCCGAAGCGACGGTAGGTACGCGGCGTATCGGCGTAGCGCCAGTTCAGGAACTGCGCGTCGCGGACGACGTGGTTGCCGTACCCGGGCGCGGCCGCGCGCCAGACCTCGTCGGCCTCCGGTGGGAACCGCTCGAGCGGTTCCACCCGGACCTCGCCGTAGGTGCGCGGGTCGGACGACGCGGGTCGAAGCCCGCCGCGGGGACTGGGCCGCCCGGCGAGGTAGCGCACGACGCCTGCGGCGCGGAGCGGTCGGGCCCACACACGCCGCCCGGGGAGGTCGACCCAGCCGAGCCGCCCGACGAAGATGCGGTGCGAGGCCCGGTTCGGGAACGTGATCGTGATCGGCGATCCGTCCGCGGCCGCTTCGCGCTCGTTGTTCAGCTCGAGCTCGGAGAAGATCCCCTGCCGCCGGTACGGCGCCTCGGTCGCCACGTGCACCGGGATCGCGACGGCGCGCTCCTGCCCGTCGAGGAGCATCCGGAAGAAGCTCATCGCCGCCACGCCGACGACCCGGCCGCCGTCCACGCCGAGCGAGATGAGCCGCCGGCCGACCGGGTTCCGGTCGAACCACCACTCGAACTCGGCGTCGTCGATGTGCGAGCGGCCGACGCCGTGCATGAGCTCGAAGAATCCTTGGCGCCGCTCGGGGGTGAAGAGCTCGACTTCGAAGGCACCGCTTGCGGTGCCGCCATCAGGACGTGCGGCTGAGGTACCGCTTGCGGTGCCGTCCGGAGGAGTCGCGGGCTTTGACCGCGGCTCCGTTTCTGAGGCACCGCTTGCGGTGCCGTCCGGAGGAGTCGCGGGCTCTGACCGCGGCTCCGTTTGCTTCGCCCGCGCGTCCGTCTGCAACGACCGGTCGACTGGATCGTCGTCAGCCGGATGGTTGTAAGTACTCACTTAGACGACGTGCCGAGCGCCGCGTTGAAGGCGCGGCGGGCATACGTCCCGGCGACCGTGTCCTTCACAGCGATGAGGTCGCATGCGCCCCTTAGGACAAGCTCGAACGTCCGGGCCGGATACGGCTCGACGTTGTAGCGGCGCAGGCGGAAGCGGTCGCTCCCCGAGCCGTTCGCGCCGGAGACGGAGGTGAAGCCGAGCTCGTAGCCGGCTTGGCGGACGAGGCTCAGGTGGACGGGCAGGTAGTCGGCCTCCGACCCTTTGACGAAGGCGAAGGCCTGCACCGGCCGGCCGAGCGCCTCCTCGAGCCGGAGCTTCGAGACGACAATTTCGCGCGCCGCCTCGTCGAGGGCGAGGTCGGCGACCGGCCGGTGGCTGATCCCGTGGCACTCGATGCGGACGCCCTCGGCCTCGAGCTCACGGAGCTCGCCCCAGTCGAGCGTCGGGTTGCGCACGCCGGCCGCCGTGAGCCGCTCCTCATGGGGCAGCGGCCGGCTCTCGCCGAGGTAGCCGATCGGTACGAAGAGGACGGCCGGATAGCCATGCTTCTTCAGGACAGGCAGCGCGTTCTCGAGGTTGTCGCGGTACCCGTCGTCGAAGGTGATGAGCGTCGCCCCCGGCGGGAGCGGCTTCGACTCGACGTAGTGAGCAATCACTTCCTCGAGCCCGACCGGCCGGTAGCCGAGCTCGCGGAGCTGCGCCATCTGCTCGTCGAAGAGCGAGACCGGGACGGTCACAGGATTCCCGGGCAGGTCGTTGACCTTGTGGTACATGAGCGAGCGGAGCGTCCGGCCGCCCTCACCGTCGAGCGCACCGGTCCCCGCGACGGTCTCGCCGATCGCGCGGTAGATCCCGTTCTTGAGCAGCTGCTTCGCCCGGGTGGCCTGCATCAGCGGCTCAGTCTAAGCACGGCCTCACGCAGTCTCGCCGCGTACTCCTCAGGCGTCGCGAGCCACGGCTCGGCGCTCTCGCGGGCGCGGTCGGCGAGCCGCTCCGCCAACTCGCGGTCACGGAGGATCCGGATGAGCGCGTCGGCGAGCGCGCGCGTGTCGCCCGGCTTGACGAGCAGGCCGTTCTCGCCGTCGCGGACCAGGTCCGGGATCCCGCCTACGCGGGTGGCGACGACAGGCCGGCCGCGGCAGAGCGCCTCCACGACCACCCTGCCCATCCCCTCCGACCGCGACGGAAGCACGAGCGCCGTCGAGGCGTCGAGCGCCACTGCGACCTCCGCCGTCTCGAGCCGGTTCGTCCAGGTCGTCTGCTCGGGAAGGTCGGCCACGAGCCGCTCGACGACGTCGGTGCGCGTACCGGAGCCGACGATCCGAAGCCGCGCGCCGGGCACCGCCGGCGCCGCGAGCCGCCAGGCCTCCGCGAGCCCGTCGACGTTCTTGTACAGCTCGAGCACGCCCACGAAGAGCGCCTGCGGCCGCTCCGGCAGCGGCTGCACCGGGCCGAGGAACGGCTCGAGATCCATGAACGCCGGGAAGACGTCGGCCGGCTCGAGCCCCACCTCGCGCACGAGCCCGGTCGTGTACGGCGAGACGGTGCGGATGCCGTCCGCGCGGCGGAGGGCCTCGAGCGCGACCCGGTCGGCGACCGGCGAGAGCACCTGGCGGAGCGGCGAGCCGTAGAGCCGGGTCGACGTACGCCAGTCGCCGTGCACGTCGACGAGAACCGGCGTGCTCGTCCCGACGGCCGCGCGGGCGGCGAGCGCCGCGGCCGCCTCGTAGGCGCTCTGCGCCGCAACCGCGTCCGGGCGGAAGCGCACCAGCTCGCGCGCGATCCGCGGCGTGAGCGACGCCCAGAACCGAGCGCCGTCGGCGGGCTGCAGCGGCACGAGCTCGAAGGTCTCGCCACCGCCCTCCCCGCTCGCGAGCACGCGCAGGTCGACCTCCGCCGCGAGCGCGTCGAACTTCCGCTGCAGGCTCGGCGACAGCGGCAGCCGGTACCGCGTCCGCCCGACCATCAGGACGCGTGGGCGGATGCGACCTCCTCGAGGAGCGCTTCGAGGCGCCCGTAGATCTCGTCCGGCGCGAAGCGCGCGACCGACGTGACCGCCGCCGCCCGCAGCCGCTCCTGGAGAGCGTCGTCGTCGAAGTAGCGGCGGATCGCACCCGCGAGCGCCTCCGGGTCGTTCATCGGGACGAGGAGCCCGTTCTCGCCGTCGCGGAGGATCTCGGTCACGCCGCCGACGTCGGTTGCGACCACCGGCGTCCCGACGGACAGGGCCTCGACGACCATGTGCGGGAAGTTCTCCCAGCTCGAAGAGAGGAGCGCTGCGTCGGCGGCGCGAAGGAGCTCGAACACGGTCTGTCGCGGCTGCGGACCGAGGAAGCGCGCGCGCCCGTCGAGCGGCATCGAGCCCGCGAGGTCCTGGAGCCGTTCGAGGTACGGGCCCTCGCCGGCGAGGACGAGCGACACGTCCAGATTCCGCACCACTGCCTCGAGCGCGACCGGAATGGCCTTCTGCGGGACCATGCGGCCGGCGAAGACGAGCGTCCGTCCTTCCAGGCCGTGGCGCCGCCGCAGCTCCTCGCGGTCGTCGAGGGCGGGCGGCGAGACCGGATTCGGGATCACGACCACCTTCTCCGCCGGCAGGCCCCAGCCGAGCGCCAGCTCGCGCAGCGCCTCGCTCGGGATGATCACCCGGCTGGCGCGGGCGAGCGCGAGGTCGCGCGCCCGCCGCAGGACGCCGATCCGGAACCCGCGCGCGTGCTGGAAAGCGCCGAGGTCGGCCCCGAACAGCCGCCAACGTAGTGAGCGCTCAAAAACCGGGTCCGAGGTGAGCTTGAGGACGGTCGGCTTCCGCGCGAGCGCCGCGCCGAGGCTCGAGCGGCCGATCATCCCGGTCGTGTAGACGACGTCTGCTCGCCGGGCCAACCGCGCCACTTTTCCTGCGGCGACGAGCTGGCGCCAGACGAGCGGCGTTCGCCGCGACGCCCAGTGCACGGGGTAGCGCTCGGGCGTCGGCGCGCGGTCGGCCATCGTCACCGCCGCGACCCGGTGACCTCGATGAAGTAAGTACTCACAAACCTCGGGCGCGTGGCTCGCCGGCCCGCCGACGTCGGGCGGCCACATGCCCGTGGCGACGAGGACGTTCACGCCTGCGCCTCCACAGCGGAGACGAGCGATCGGAGCAGCCCATGAGGGTCGTGGAGGATGCGGAAGCCGGCCTCGACGATCTGCCGCGTCCGCGGGTCGAGCGGCACGACGGACGCCCAGGGCGGCTCAACGATCCCGACGTCGAGCTCGAGCCCGGACGCAAGCGCGAGCCGCCGCTCCGTCAGTTGCCCCCACCGCTCCGTGCGCACGATCCTCGTCGCGCCGAGTGCCTGGATCCACTCCGCACGCTGCGTATAGGTCGTCGCGTCCTCGACGAGCAGGATGAGCTGCGAGCCTGCGAGGCCCGCGCCGAGGATCTCGCGGCGGTTGGGGGCCCACGCCGCGACGCGCGCCGCGATCGACTCAGGGGGCAACGACGTCGGCGGGACGAGGGCGCGGCCCAGGTCTCGGCTCCCGCCGCAGCCGAACGAGGAGCACCGTCCAGACGGCCGCGAACGCGCAGGCGGCGATGAGGAACCCGGCCGCAGCGCCGGTCGCGCCGTAGAGCGAGCCGAAGACGAGGAGCGACGGGATCAGCACCGCGATCTCCGTCCCCTGTGCGAACAGGCGCAGGCCCGGCCGACCGATCGAGACCGGGAAGGACTTCGCCCAGCCCCAGATGACCTGGATCGCCGCGACGAGGAGGATGATCCGCGCCGCGCTCGTCGCCGGCCCCGCCTTCGAGCCGTACGCGATCCGCAGCAGGTGCGGCATGAGCCACAGGAGCGGCGGCACGATCGCCGCCATGAGCAGCGTCGCGCCCGTGACGTAGCGACGCAGCATGCGGTAGGCGCGGTCGCTGCGGCCCTGCTCCACGTGGTGCGTCTGCTCGGTCAGGAGGATCAGGCGCACGGGCGAGGAGAGCGAGGCGAACGCCGACTCGGGCACCTGGCCGATGCGGAGGTAGCTCACTTGCCGCGGGCCGGTCACGATGCCGAGCAGGAGCGTCCCGAGCAGGCCGCGCATCGGGCTCAGCACCGAGCCGAGGCTGGACTGGATCACGAAGCGGCGGAAGGGCCGCCGGTCCTCGCCGAGAGGAACGGCCTCGGCGGCGGGGAATCTCCGCAGCACGACGAGCGCCGCGGCGCCGATCGCTCCCGTTGCGAGCAGCTGCGCGACCAGGAGCGCGACCACCGTCTCCATCACTCCGAAGGCAGCGCCCGCCGCGAGCGCGGCGAGACGAAGCGCCATCGAGACGACGAGGAAGGCGGCGCGCACGTCGTAGCGGCGCCGGACGACGAGCGCCGCGGCCGCGATCCCCTCCGGCGCCTGGGCGATCGGCAAGAGCGCCGCGACGAGCATCGCAGTCGTCAGGCCGTGCGCCCAGATCAGGTGCGAGAGCGGCGCGAGGATCGCGACGCCGACCCCGCCGATGACTCCGCCGATCAGCTTCAGCGTGATCCCGACGCGGAAGACGCGCCGAAAGCGTCCCCAGTCCGCACGGGCCTCGTAGCGGAAGCCGTACTTGATCACGGCCTCGTCCACGGTGAGGTCGGCGAAGAGCTGGAAGAAGCCCGTTGCGGCGAGGACGAGCGAGAGCAGGCCGAAGTCGTACGTGCCGAGCTCCCGGAACGCGACGACGCTGCCGAGGAACCCGAGCGCGGCGGAGAGGTACACGCCGGCCGCGGTCGAGGATCGGCGCCAGAAGACCGGCGAGCGCATGACCGAGAGGCCAGTATAGAGAGGGCCCTGGGCCCTCCCCCCGCGTGCGGCCAGCCGCTCTGGCGGCCTGCTTCTGCCGACGTTTGACTTAAGGCTTTGGCTGTGGAAGCCTATTGTTCGCGACAGCAACGTGCAGCGGCTGGAACTACTTCGAGAACAGCTTCCCTCCCCCGGCCCTGAACCAGGACAGCCGGAGCGCCGGCCGTGGTGAGCTCCCGAGCCGGCTCCGGCGGTCGTCCCGCAGCGGCGGCAGGACTACCCCTACGGCTCCGAGGGCGGCGGACTGACCTCGCTCCTGGAGACGCTCGCAATGGCCGAGGCCGCTCGTCGCCACCGACCGGCCGATCCTCCGCGACTACGTGGCGGAGGGCGAGACGGCACTGCTCGTCCTGCCCGAAGAGCCCGAAGTGCTCGCGGAGGCGATCCATCGCGTGCTGGAGGACGCAGAGCTCGCGCGGCGCCTCGGCGAGGCGGGACGAGCGCGGGTCGAGGCCGAGCTGACGACGCGACACTTCGCAGAGCGCATCGCACCCATCCTGCGCGCCGCCCGCTGAGGTTTACGCGCCGCTTACACGGTGACGCCTAGCGTCAGGCCGATGCGACGCTTGCTCCTCGTACCCTTTGCGGCCGCCGCCTTCGTGGGTGCACCCACAGCGGGGGCGGCCAACTGCGGCACCGCCGTCCTGAAGGACTGGGCGGACGGACGGCTCGACCGCGCGTACCCGGTGAACTGCTACCAGCACGCTCTGGACGCCATGCCGGAGGACATGCGGAGCTACACGAGCGCCTCGGAAGACATCAAGCGCGCGCTCCTCGCACGCCTCCGCACCAGCCGCACGCATCACGGGGGGCTCCGGGGCACCCGTTCCCGGCACGTCACGGCGGCTCCGCGCAGGACCGCGCGCGAGGCCCTGTCGGCTGCGGACGTCACGACCGGGGCGACGCGCATCCCGCTGCCGCTGATCGTGATCGCCGCGATCGGGGTCGTCCTGCTCCTGGCCGGCTCCGCCGGGCTGCTCGGCCGCTTCCGAGCGGCACGCCACAGCGGCACCTGACCGCGGGCGCTCCCGTTAACGTGGCGCGTCGTGCCGGCGCGTTCGGTTCCGAGTCCAGGCGTCTTCGGGGGCGGCGCCGCGGCCGCGCGTGCGACGGCGACGACGCGGCCGGGGCCGCTCGTCCTCGCCCTCGCGATCCCGATCGTCTTCCTGCACATCCGTTACCAGCCGAAGGTGCACCTCGGCCTCGGCTCGACGACCGCCGGGATCGAGCTCTCGGACGTGGCCGTCCTGGCCGTGGCGTTCGCGGCGCTCTGGGCGGGCGTTCGCGAGGGCTGGGCGCCGCTCCGCGCCGGCCGCGCGATCTGGATCGCCGTCGCCGCCGTCCTGCTCGCCGTCTTCGCCGCGACGTTCTACGGGCTCGCGCGGCCGCCGCACTACCGCTTCCTCACGCACCTCGTCACGGCAGCGAAGTTCGCCGAGTACGCGCTCCTCGCACCCGCGGTTCCGCTGCTCTTGCGGACACGCCGCGACGTCGCGCTCCTCTTCTGGACGATCGCCGCGTGGAGCGTCGCGGCGACCGCCTGGGGTCTGCTCCAGTTCGCAGGGCTCGTGAACGAGCTCGAGGGGAGGCGGCCGCTCCAGCGCGAACCGTCCTTCGTCGGGATCCACGACTTCGCGGCGCTGTCCGGCGCCGCGCTCGCGCTCGGGCTCGCCGTCCTCGTGCTTCGCCCCGCAACCCGCAACGAGCGCCTGCTCGGCTGGATCGCAGGCGCGAGCGGCGCCGTCGGCCTCGTTCTCTCGAGTGCGGTGGCGGGAGCGCTCGGGATCGCGCTCGCCGCGGCCGCCGCGCTCCTCGTCGGCGCGCGGCGGCACCTCCTCACGCTCCCGCGCGCGGCGGCGGTCGTCGCGGTCGCCGTCGTCGTCGGCGCCGGTGTCCTCCTGATGCGGAGCGGCGACGTGACGAGCTTCATCCGCTTCCTCGGGATCGGCCACGAGCCGAAGCGCACGACCGACGTCGAGAGCTCCGTCCACCGCTCGCTGCTCGCCTACATCGGCGTGCGGATCTTCGCCGACCACCCGATCCTCGGCGTGGGCTGGCAAGGCTCCGAGGAGGAGGGAAACTACCGCCCCTACCTCGCCGCCGCCCATCGCCGCTTCCCTGGGGAGCCGGCCGTCGCCTTCCCTTCGCCGAAGCACGCGTGGGGCGTGCAGAACGCGTACCTTCAGACGCTCGCCGACATGGGCCTCGTCGGCTTCGCGCTACTCGTCGTGCTGCTCGTCTCCGGGCTCGTCCTCGGGCTGCGCGCGGCACTCCGCGGCCCGCCCGAGCTCGCCTTCCTCGCCCTCGTCGGCGTGCTCTGGATCCTCGTCGCGGCGGGCGTGTGGAACGGCCTCGGCCTCGTCGCCGGGATCCCGCTCGACGCGCTGACGTGGCTCTCCTTCGGCCTCGTCGCGGCGGCTGCCCGTGGCTGAGGAGTGGCCGGGCGACTACCGGCGCCGGCCGCCGGTCTCCTCGCCGACCTACGCCGTGCGCGCGCCGCTCGCAGCGTGGCTGCGCGAGGAGGCCGGGCGCCGCGCGCGCCCGTACCGCGTCCTCGACGTCGGCTGCGGCGTGAAGCCGTACTACCCGTTCTTCGAGCCTCACGCGAGCGAGTACGTCGGCGTCGACGTGGTCGAGAACCCGGCCGCCGACCTCCAGGGCGCCGTCGAGAGCCTGCCCGTCGAGGACGCGAGCTTCGACCTTGTCCTCTGCATCCAGGTGCTCGAGCACGCGGATGACCCGGCCCAGGCTGTCCGCGAGCTACGCCGGGTCGTCGCGCCGGGTGGGGCCGTCCTCGCCTCGACGCACGGCGTGCAGGTCTATCACCCGGCGCCCGTCGACCTGTGGCGCTGGACACATGCCGGCCTCGACCGGCTCTTTCGCGAGAATGCCGCCTGGAGCTCGCTCTCGGTGCGCCCTTCCTCCGGAACGACCGCCTGCCTCGGGATGCTCGTCGCCATCTACGCCGACCTCCTCGCCCGCCGCACCCACCTCGCGCCGCTCGGCCGCGCCGTCGTCGCGTGCCTGAATCGCGGCGCCGCCGCGCTCGACCGCCGCTCGACCGACCTCAGCGAGCCGCGCTCGGGGTCGCTGATCGCCAACTTCCACGTCGTGGCGGAGCCGTAGAGGTGAAGGTTCTCGTCACCGGCGGTGCCGGCTTCATCGGCTCGAACCTCGTCCACGGCCTGCTCGAGCGCGGCGACGGCGTGCGCGTCCTGGACAACTTCTCGACGGGGAGCCGCGAGAACCTGGCCGACGTCGAGAGCGACGTCGAGCTCGTCGAAGGAGAGCTGCGGAGCTACGAGCGCGTGCATGCTGCGACGCGCGGCGTCGAGGTCGTCTTCCACCAGGGCGCGCTGCCCTCGGTGCCGCGCTCCGTACAGGACCCGCTGACGACGAGCGCGGTGAACGTCGAGGGCACGCTCAACGTCCTCCTCGCCGCGCGCGACGAGGGCATTCGGCGCGTGGTCGTCGCGTCGAGCTCGTCGGTGTACGGGAACTCCGGCTCGCTCCCGCGCGTGGAGTCGCAGGCGCCCGATCCGATCGCGCCCTACGCCGTCGCGAAGCTCGCCGCGGAGCGCTACTGCGTGAGCTTCAGCCGCGTCTACCCGCTCGAGACCGTCGCGCTCCGCTACTTCAACGTCTTCGGACCGGCACAGAACCCGCACTCGCAGTACGCGGCCGTCGTCGCCAAGTTCGTCAGCGCCATCGTCGCCGGCGAGCCGGTGCCGATCTACGGCGACGGTGAGCAGTCGCGCGACTTCACGTACGTCGGCAACGTCGTCGCGGCGAACCTCCTCGCCGCGGACGCCGACGGCGTGAACGGCGAGATCCTGAACGTCGCGAGCGGCCGCTCCGAGACGGTGAACGACCTGGCCGAGGTGCTCGGCCGCATCCTCGAGCGACCGGTCGAGAAGGAGTTCCTGCCGGAGCGCACCGGCGACGTGCGCCACTCCTGGGCCGACGTGAGCGCCGCGCGGCGGCTGCTCGGCTACGAGCCCGAGGTCGGCTTCGAGGAGGGCCTGCGCCTCACCGCGGACGCGTTCGTCCGTGTCTGACCCACCTGTTCGCGTCCTCCGGGTCATCGCGCGCCTCAACATGGGCGGGCCGGCCCTCCACGTCGCCTACCTCACGGCGGGGCTCGCGGAGCGCGGTTACGAGACGACCCTCGTCGCCGGCAGCCTCGCCCGCGGCGAGGACTCGATGGCGTTCGTCGCGGACGAGCTCGGCATCGAGGTGGAGCGGATCGAGGAGCTGCACCGCGAGATCTCGCCCCTTCGCGACGCGGTCGCGATCGTCCGGCTCGCCCGCCTGATCCGCCGCCTCCGGCCGCACATCCTGCACACGCACACCGCGAAGGCCGGGGCGGTCGGGCGCCTCGCCGCGCTGCTCGCGGGCGACGCGCGGCCGCCGATCGTCGTGCACACCTTCCACGGCCACGTGCTCCGCGGCTACTTCGACCCGCTGCGAACGGCGAGCTTCCGCCTGCTGGAGCGCTGGCTCGCGACGAAGACGACCGCGCTCGTCGCGGTCAGTCCGCAGGTCCGCGACGACCTCGTCTCGCTCGGAGTCGCGCCGCGCGAGCGGTTCGTCGTCGTCCGCCTCGGGATCGAGCTCGAGCAGCGCGTCGCCGCAGAGCGGGACGGGCGCGGCGAGAGCCGGCGCGTCCTCGGGATCGGCCCCGAGCGGTTCGCCGTCGGCTGGATCGGGCGGATGACCGGCGTGAAGCGGACGGACGACGTCCTACGCGCGTTCCGCCGCCTCCGCGACCGCGGCGTCGACGCGTGCCTCTGCATGATCGGCGACGGCCCCGATCGCCCTGCCGTCGAGCGCCGCGCGCACGAGCTCGGCCTCATGCGCGACACGCTCTTCCTCGGCTACCAGGAGGAGGTGGCGCCGTTCTACGCGGCCTTCGACGCGATGATCCTGCCGTCGATCAACGAGGGCACGCCGGTGAGCGCGATCGAGGCACTCGCGGCCGGCCGGCCGGTGGTGGCGACGCGCGTCGGCGGCGTGCCCGACGTGGTGCGCGAGGGCGAGGACGGCTTCCTCGTCGAGCCCGGCGACGTGGACGCCCTGGCCGAGCGGCTCGCGCGCCTCGCTGCCGACCCGGAGCTGCGCGAGCGGCTGGGCGCCGCCGGGCGGACGCGCGTCGTCCCGCGCTACTCCGTCGAGCGCCTCGTGGACGACATCGACCTGCTGTACCGCTCGCTGCTCGCTAGCGCCGGCGCGCGGCCGTAGCGCGGAACGCGTTGTACGCGGGCCTGCGGTGCCCATGGACGTCGTAGAAGCCGGACTGCCAGCCGCCGGGGACGTTCGGCTCGTCGCGGAGCAGGAACCACAGCATCATGTCGATCCGCCCGAACCGCCGCGCGCGCGCAAACGCCTCCTTGAGATAGAGCGCCTGCTTCGCCGGCGTGACGCCGAAGGCGCGGTCGGGCGGGTTCGTCTGGTACGCATACTCGGTGATCCAGAGGTGCTTCGGCCCGTACAGCTTCTTGATCAGCCGGAGCAGGACGCCGATGTTCCCGAGCGTCACCGCATGGCCGTGGGGCTTGGTCGAGGGCGTCTCGCGCTTCGATCCGTAGTACGGGTGGTGGGCATAGACGTCGAAGCGCCGCATCCCGTCCCGCTTGCACGCGGCCAGGAAGACGAGTGGCGAGACGGAGGCGCGAAAGCTCCCCGGCAGGTCGTTCCCGCGCGGCGCGGTCACGCCGCACGCGACCTTCTCGCCCTTGATCCGCGCGCCGTGGATTCCGTTGTAGACGGCGTTGCAGATCCGCGCGTAGGCGCGCGCGCTCTGGATCCTCCAATGCCCCTTCACCTTGCGGTACTGCGGGTAGAGGAAGATCGGGTTGTTCGGCTCGTTCCACGCCAGCCACATGCGCACGCGCGGAAGCCTCCTTCCGTCGAGGCCGCGGAAGGTGCCGCTGTAGCGGCGCGCCGCCGCGGTCGCGAAGCGCTGGAGATCCCGGAAGCGGATCGGCGGCCGGTTCAGACCCTTGTGCCGGTTCGCCCAGCCGGGGGTTCCGTAGATCGAGAAGAGCATCCTGATCCCGTACTGCGACGCGTAGTTGACCGTGCGGTCGTAGAGCGTCCAGTCGTAGGCGGGGTCGCGCGGATTCGTGGGCTGGAGCGGCCGCTCGAGCGCGACGCCGAAGCGCCCGCCCCAGTAGAGGTTGACCCGCAGCACCTGGACGTGCAGCCGGCGCAGGATCGGGAACGTGACGTCGGGATTCCCGTAGAGCGTGTCCGCCTCGTCGTTGATACCGACGAGCATGTGCTTGCTCGCGGAGGCGGCCGGTGCGACAGCAAGGGCCGCGACGATGGCCGCGACGGCGATTCCCGCCTTAGACACCGACGGGCTCCCGGCCGAGGGCCGCGAGCATCCGTCTGAGCCCCTCCTCCAGCTCGATCTCCGGCTCCCACCCGAGAACCTGCCTTGCCCGCGTGATGTCAGGCTGGCGGACCTGGGGATCGTCGATGGGGAGCGCCTCGTGGACGACCTCGCTCGACGAGCCGGTCACGCGGAGGACGGTCTCCGCGAGCTCGTTGAGCGTGAACTCGCGCGGGTTCCCGATGTTCACCGGCAGATGTTCGTCGCTTTCGGCCAGGAGAACGAGGCCGCGGATCAGGTCGTCGACGTAGCAGAAGCTCCGTGTCTGCGTGCCCTCGCCGAAGACGGTGATCGGCTGGCCCTCGAGCGCCTGGCGTACGAAGGTCGGTATAGCGCGCCCGTCGTGCGGACGCATGCGCGGGCCGTACGTGTTGAAGATCCTGACGATGCAGGTGTCGACGCCCTGCTGGCCGTGGTAGGCCATCGTGAGCGCCTCCGCGTATCGCTTCGCCTCGTCGTAGACGCCGCGCGGGCCCACCGGATTGACGTTCCCCCAGTAGCTCTCCGGCTGCGGATGGACGAGCGGGTCGCCGTAGACCTCGCTCGTCGAGGCGAGCAGGAATCGCGCGCGCTTGAACTTCGCAAGGCCGAGCGCGTGATGCGTGCCGTACGAGCCGACCTTGAGCGAGTGCAGCGGCATGCGGAGGTAGTCGATCGGGCTCGCGAGCGCGGCCAGGTGGTAGACGACGTCGACCGGCTCGTCGATCCGAATGTGCTCGATGACGTCGTGGTAAAGGAAGACGAAATCGCCGTCGCGGATGTGCTCGAGGTTCGCGAGCGAGCTCGAATCGAGATTGTCGATGCAGATCACGCGGTAGCCGCGCGCCAGCAGGAACTCGCAGAGGTGAGAGCCGAGGAATCCCGCGCCCCCCGTCACGACCGCAGTCGGCACGTGCCTGATCCTACTTAGGCCTTATGACGAGGAAAGCCTCTTCACGGAAGCTTTACGTGCGCCGGGGGCGCGAATCAGCAGTAGCGAAGCAGACGCTTCTGGAGTCGGGTCAGCTCCTCCTTCCTCCGTGCGAGCCGCTCTATGAGGTCGTCGATCTCCTCGTCGGTCTTCGCCGCCCTCTTGATGAGCTGATCCAGCTCGGCGTCGATCCGAGCACGTTCCTCCGGGCTCAACTCCATCGAGCTGATGATAGGTGCGGCTTCGTCCGTCAAGGGCCGCTTCGTCCGTCAAGGGCCGTGGCTGAGTTGCTTGCTCAACGCGATGGCGCGGTCGCGTTCCTTCCGCGCGTCATCGAGCTTGTAAGTCACCTCGTCGAGCTCCCGCTTCGTCTTGCGCGCCGCGAGGGCAGGGACGCTAGCGACGACGAACACCGCCAGCATGACCAGCGCCAGCCGAAGGAATCCGAACGTGATGTGATCCGAGAGCAGGAGTTGCGAGAGCGACGGCCGCCCAGGCAATCGCGGCTGCGATGCGTCGAACGGCCAACTCCTCTGCGCCGCCAGGAGGATGGCGAGAGCGACCGCGGCTGCGGCGCACGCAACCTGCACGGCCCTCTCGCTGAAGCTCATCCGCACCGCCCGGCGAAGATAGCCACGCGTGCCGGGCGCCACAAGAGTCCATCCAGGCCGTGGCCGCTGCGGCCGATGCTTGTTCTCCCGCGTCGCTTCGCGTTCCATTAGAACGGCGTGATGACCACGGCCCGGACCATCGATCCCCGCGCGTGGCTGCTCGGCGGCGCCCGCGGACGGGAGGCCCTCTGGGTCGCCTGGCAACGCAGCGCGCCCGCGATCGTCGGCTGCACCACCGTCCTCGTCGACGGGATCGCGGGCGGCGGCTACTTCCCGCGCGCGTGGCGGCTGACGAGCTTCGCGCTCCTCGCGCTCACCCTCGCCGCGCTCGTCGGCCGGCGAAGCATCGCGCTCGGCCGCATCGAGCGGGTCTTCCTCGGCCTGGTGGCCGCGCTCACCGCGTGGACGGCGGCCTCGACGATCTGGTCGGACACCTCTGGCACGTCGATCCTCGAAGGCGAGCGGGACATCGTGTACCTCTCGGCCGTCGCCGCGGTGCTGCTCTGCCTCCGGCGCGAGTCGATGCCCGTCCTCCTCGGCGGCGTGCTCGCCGGCATCACAGCCGTCGCCGGCTACGGCCTCTTCACCTACGTCATCTTCGACCAGCCGCTGAACCCGATCCAGGGGAAGCTCCTCTTCGAGCCGCTCGGATACGCGAACGGGCTCGGGATCTACGCGGCGATCGGGATCCTCCTCTCCGTCGGCCTGGCGCTCGCGCTGCGGCCGCCGCCGCTCCGGCTCGTGTGCCTCGCTCCGCTCGGGATCCTCGTGCCGTCCCTCTACCTCACCGACAGCCGCGCCGCCGAGCTCAGCCTGGCGGCCGGCCTCGTCGTCCTCGTCCGCTTCAGCCGGCAGCTCTCACGCGCGCTCGTGGGCGCATTCGCCGCGGCCGCGGCCGCCGCCGTCGCCGTCGTCGTGGCCGCGAGCCTGCACCAGGAGCACAACGTCATCGCAGGCCTCTTCGGCGCGAACCGGCCGCACTACTGGCACGTGGCGTGGCACGAGGTCGAGCTGAACCCCGTGCTGGGCTCGGGCGCTGGCACCTTCGAGCGCTACTGGCTCCTCTACCGCCCCGTCGGCTCGTTCGCGCGCGATGCGCACAGCCTCTATCTCGAGACCCTCGCGGAGCTCGGCCCGATCGGGCTCGTGCTCCTCTTGGCCGCGCTCGGGCTGCCGCTCCTCGTCCTCCGCGGCCGGCGGGATCCGTTGCTCGCCACCGCGGCGGCAGGCTACGTCGCCTACCTCATCCACACCGGCGTCGACTGGGACTGGGAGCTGCCGGCGGTGACGCTCTGCGGTCTCGTCTGCGGCTCCGGGCTTCTCCTGGGGGCTCGCCCGAACGACGCGCCGGAGCTCCGTTCGTGGGAACGGCTCGCGCTGATCGTGCCGGCGGTCTGCCTGGCCGTCCTCGTTCTGATCCGCCTGCAAACCGGACCAAAGCTGCCGTTTGCTACTTGAAACTTTCGCCGGACTGGAGATAGTGCGGTGAAAGGGAGGGGGAGAGGGTGGACTGCGGCTCGAGAAAACCTGAGCAGGGACGTTCGCGCGCCGGGCGCTACCGGCCCTTCGTGGCCGCGGGTCTCGTCGTCGCGGCGCTGGCCGCCCTCGGCGCGGTCGGCTACGCGGGAGTCAGGACTCTCTCCGCTTACACCTACGGCTACGGGTACGCCTACCAATACCAGTACGAAGAGTCCCATCTGATCGTCGTCAAGCACGTCGTGAACGACGACGGCGGCGGCGCCGACTCCTCGCAGTTCACGATGACGATCAACGGCGTAACCGCCGACGGCGGCAACTCATTCCCGGGCGCCGAGTCGCCGGGGACGAACAAGAAGGTCACGACCGGGAGCTACAGCGTCACGGAGACCGGTCCGGCGGGATACGACGCGACGTTCTCGAGCGGCTGCAGCGGCACGATCGCGGCCGGCCAGACGAAGACGTGCACCGTCACGAACGACGACGAGCCCGGCACGCTGATCGTGAAGAAGCACGTCGTGAACGACAACGGCGGGACGAAGAGCGCCGGCGACTTCACCATGAAGGTGACCGCCGGGCACCCGAGCCAGTCGAGCTTCCCGGGCAGCGAGTCCGGGAGGACCGTGACCGTCGACGCGGGCTCCTACTCGGTCGACGAGGACGCCGTGAGCGGCTACACGAAGACGCTTGGCGCGGATTGCTCGGGCACGATCGCGAACGGCCAGACGAAGACCTGCACGATCACGAACGACGACCAGCCGGCCCACCTCGTCGTGATGAAGCACGTGGTGAACGTGAACGGCGGCAAGGCGAAGGCGTCGAACTTCTCGATGAAGATCAACGGGATCGCCGTGCAGGGCGCGAACCCGTTCCCGGGCGCCGAGTCGCCGGGCACGAACAAGACCGTGAACGCCGGCAGCTACACCGTCACCGAGACGGGGCCCTCGGGCTACATCCTCGTCCCCTCGGCCGACTGCGCCGGGACGATCGACGTCGGACAGACGAAGACGTGCACGATGCTGAACCACGACATCGCGCCGCGGAACACCATCGGCTACTGGAAGAACCACCAGTCGCAGATGAGCGCGCTCCTGCCGCAGAAGCTCGGCGACTACAACGTGGCCACGCTTGCGCAAGCACTGGCGGTCTTCAACGCGACCACCTGCGCGAGCTCGACGTCGCAGGGCGCGATCGGCTGCCTCGCCGGCCAGCTGCTCGCCGCGGAGCTCAACCTGGCGAACTTCGCGAGCCCGTGCATACAACCGACGGTGAACAAGGCGACGTCCTTCCTCAAGGGCGGCACGGTGACCGTGAGCGGCAAGACCGCGGCCGGCGTGAACTACGTCGGGCCGAGCGGGACGTACACCCTGAACGCAACGCAGCGGGCGATCGCGGTGGCCCTCTCGGGGGCCCTCGACGCCTACAACAACAACGGCAAATCTTGCACGAACCCGTAAGTCCTACGACTGGCGGCAGCAGCCGTTGGTCTCAACGGCCCTTGAAAAGCGCTGCAGAACGAGGGATAGTGCTGCCAGACAAAGGGGGAGAGTGCTTTGAACTGCGGCTCGAGAGAACCTACGGAGGCCCCTACCGCTTGGCGGGGGACTCGACATGACTGACGATCGGCGGAGCAGGCGCGGATACCTGCTGAGGCGGGGGACGGCGGGTGCGCTCGTCGTGCTCGCGCTGGCCACGCTGGCCTCGCTCGGCTACGCGGGGGCGAACCGGCTGCAGAGTAGTGCGTACAACTACCAGTACTGCACGACGCCGTCGCAGTACCAGTACTGCTCGACGAGCACTTCCACGACGACCACGACGACGCCGACGACGACCTCGACGTCGACGACGACCACGACGACGCCGACCACGACCTCGACGTCGACCAGCACGTCGACATCCACGAGCACGTCGACCTCGACCAGCACGACGACGCCGACCTCGACGAAGCCCGGCAAGGGCTGCGGCGACAAGAACCACCTGCACGAGCGCCGCTTCCAGTGCAAGGTCACGATCTTCGGCGTGTCGAAGAAGGAGGGGAAGGCCGGGACGACGACCACCTTGTCCTTCAACGTCACGCTCTCGGCGAGCGCGCTGAGCCCGGTCACGATCAACTTCGCCACCGCCGACGGGACGGCGATCGCACCGAGCGACTACCTCGCGAAGAGCGGGACACTCTCCTTCCCGACCGGCTCGAGCGCGAAGACGATCACCATCACCGTGAACGGGGACAAGCTCAAGGAGGCGAACGAGACGTTCCTCATCAAGATCTCCAACCCGAGCCCGAACGCCTACCTCGGCGACACCCAGGCGACCGGGACGATCCAGAACGACGACTGAGCGAAGCGATCACATGACCCGAATGAAGAAAGAGCTCGACGGCAAGCGCGTCAGGGTGTTCCTGGCGGTCAGCTTCGCCCTCGCCGTGCTCGTGGCCCTCGGCCTGGCCGCCGGAATCGGCGTCACCAGCCTGAGCAGCGTTGCCTCGGCGTACGAGTACTCGACGACGATCACGACCTCGACCACCACGTCCACATCGACGTCCACGTCGACCTCGACGTCCACGTCAACGACCACGACGACGACACCCACGGTGACGAAGCCCGGCAAGGGCTGCGGCGACAAGAACCACCTCCACGAGCGCCGCTTCGAGTGCAAGGTGACGATCTCGAGCGTGAGCAAGAAGGAGGGGAGCTCGAGCACGGCGTTCGTCTTCACGCTCGCGCTCTCGGGCTCGCCACTCTCCACCGTGACCGTCGACTGGGCGACCGGCGGCGGGACGGCTGCTGCGGTGTCGGACTACGTGCCGGCGAACGGCACCGTCAGCTTCGCGCCGGGAGTGACGACGAAGACGGTGACGATCCAGGTGGTCGGAAACACCGTGCCGGAGCCGAACGAGACCTTCTTCGTCAACCTCTCGAATCCGAGCCCGAACGCCTATCTCGGTAACACGCAGGGCGTCGGAACGATCGTCAACGACGACTAGTTAGCCACGGACAGAGGCCCGGAGCGCAAGTTTCGGGCCTCTGCGGCATCTCCGAGGAAGAACCCCCTCGGAAAGGAAACCGACCATGACCAGTGCGTCGAAGCTCGTCGTCGTCGCCGCCGTCTGCGCCCTCGTCCCCTCGTTCGCCCTCGCGAAGGGTCCGCCGCCGACCTCCTCGCTCCCGGCCAAGGCGAAGGCCTACGGCCGGTATTGCCACGACCAGAGCAAGAAGCACGTGGCCGGCCAGAAGGGCACCCCGTTCAGCCAGTGCGTGACCGCGATGGCGAAGCTCGCGAGCGGCAAGACCGACTCGCCGAAGGCAGCGTGCAGCGCGATGAGCAAGAAGCACGTCGCCGGCGAGAAGGGAACGCCGTTCAGCCGCTGCGTCGCCGCCGGAGCGAAGCTCCTCAAGGACCAGCACAAGAAGCCCTAGCGTCCGTAAGAAGCTTCTAAGAGAGCAGCTAACAATCTAGAAGGCGTCTGCCGACACCCCTAGGATCGTGTCGGTGAGGCGAGTCTGCCTGGTCGCGACGCTCGTCGCGTGCATCACGGCTGCGGGGTCTTCGGGGGCGGTCGAGCGTGCGAAGCCCGCGCCTCCGCCGACCCGGCTCGGGATCGCCGACGGCGGCGACCTCCAGGCGCTCGGCGCCCGGGAGCGCACCCGCTACCTCGACGCCGTCAAGGGCGCCGGGGCGGGCTGGATCCGGATCGGGATCTACTGGCCGGTCGTCCAGCGCCGCGGCCCCACGTCCTACGACTGGGCGCCGTTCGACCGCGTCGTGAAGGCCGCGCGGCGGCGCGGGCTCAGGATCCTCGGGACGATCCTCTTCGCGCCGGCCTGGGCGAGAGCACCGGGCACGCAGAAGACCGCGCCTCCCGCGGATCCGACCGCCTTCGGGGCGTTCGCCGGCCGGGCCGCACGCCATTTCCGCCCGCGCGGCGTCCACGCCTACGAGATCTGGAACGAGCCGAACATCGCCGGCTTCTGGGCGGGCGGCCCGGACCCGGCCCGCTACACGCAGCTGCTCCAGGCGTCGTACCGGACGATCAAGCGTGCCGACCGCAGTGCGACCGTCGTCTCCGCGGGACTTTCACCGGCCGCCGCCTACGGCGCCGCCGACGCGCAGAGCATGAACCCGCTCACGTTCCTCGAGCAGATGTACGCGAACGGCGCGCGGGGGAGCATGGACGCCGTCGGCTGGCACCCGTACAACTTCCCGTGGGGGCTCGACTACTACACGTGGAGCGCCTGGTCGCAGATGTATGCGACCTCGCCGAGCGCGCGCAGCATCATGGCGGCGAACGGCGACGGGAAGAAGAAGATCTGGGTGACCGAGTGGGGCGCGCCCACGGGGACGTCCTCGCAGAGCATGAGCGAGGCCGCCCAGGCCGAGCTCGTGAGGGCCGGCCTGACCAGGCTCGAGGCCTGGTCGTGGGCCGGACCCTCGTTCCTCTACAACTTCCGCGACAAGGGCACGAACCTCAGCGACCGCGAGCAGAACTTCGGTCTCGTGCGCCACGACTGGTCGCCGAAGCCGGCGTACTCGGCGTTTCGAAGCGTGGCGTCGCCTCACCACTGAGCAGCGCGAGGCGGCGGCCGAGCCCGTCGAAGACGTTCGCGAACGGCGTCCGGCTGCCCTGCTCCCACAGCGCGTTCCCGCAGCCCGGACAGCGCGACAGGAGCCCCCGGTGCAGGGCCGGCCGTCCACACGCGACGCACTGGAACTCGCCCGCAACCGGATCGCCGGCGCGGAAGAACTCCACGAACTCGTCCTCGAAAGGCGGCTGCGACTCGTTCATCTTCCCCTCCTTTGTCCCCTCACTCGAGCCGCAGCTCCACTCTCGTTGTAGTCGTATCCTGGCCGCATGTCCAGGCTCGAGCTCCGGCCGTTCACCGACGAGGATCTCGGCCCGGCGGCCGAGCTACTGGCCGAGCGCCACCGCCGCCACCGTAAGGCCGAGCCGGCGCTCCCGGAGCGGTTCGAGGACGCCGCCGCGGCCCGGGAGGAGGTCGAGAGGGCGTGGCGCCGCAAAGGCGCGAGCGGCGCCGCCGGCTTCCTCGACGCTCGCCTCGCCGGCTACCTCGTCGGCGCGCCCGATGACGAGGCGCACTGGGGCGGCCCGAACACGTGGATCGGGTATGCCGGCCACGCGGCCGCCGAGGCGGAGCTCGTCCGCGATCTCTACGGCTTCGCCGCACAGCGGTGGGTGGACGAGGGCCGGCCGCGGCACTACGTCCAGGTTCCGGCCTCCGAGCCGGAGCTGCTCGACGCCTGGTACCGCGTCGGCTTCGGCCAGCAGCACGCGGCCGCCGTGACGGAGGTGCCGGACGTCCCGTGGCCCGAGGGCGTGCGCGAGGCGAGGCCGGACGATCTGGAGGGCGTCTTCGAGCTGACGCCGCTCATCCGCGAGCACCAGTCCGGTGCGCCCGTCTTCTCGGCGAACCTCCGCGTCGAGACTCCGGAGCAGACTCGGGCCGCAATCGTGGAGGAGATCACGAACGAGGACGTCGGTGCACTCGTCGCGGAGGCCGGCGACCGCCTCGTCGGCGGGTTCATCGTCGCGGCGGCCGAGCAGGCGGGAGACGGACCGCACGCCTTCCCCGGACTCGCGCGCCCCGAACGGGCCGCGTACCTGGCCTGGGCGGTGACCCGTCCCGAGGTGCGCGGCTCAGGCGCGGGCGTCGCGCTGACCGAGGCCAGCTTCGCCTGGGCGCGGCGCCGCGGCTACGAGACGATGGTCACCGACTGGCGCGTGACGAACCTGCTCGCCTCGCGCTTCTGGCCGCGCCGCGGCTTCCGCACGGCCTTCCTGCGCCTGTACCGCTCGATTCCATAGGAACCGCGCAGAAGCACACATGCGTGTCGACCGGTCATTTCAGACGGACGCGCGGGAAACCCGCACGTCCTGAATCTCGGCACCGCAAGCGGCGCCGAGTAGCGCTCTGGTTTCGCGGTTCGGGCGCAGCTCGTAGTCGGCGCGCGCCCACCGCAGCGCCTCAGCCGGATCGGGCCGCGAGTCGAGGTAGAAGTGCGCGAGGTGGTGGAGGTAGTGGACGCCGCCGCGCTCGACCGAGTCGAGGTACGCGGCGAGCGCGAGGTCGTGCCAGGGCCGCGCCTCCTCCGGCCGGCCCAGGCGGAGGTAGACGTCGCCGAGCGCCTGCTGCGCCTCCGGCCGCGGCGCGCGTGCGGCGACGGTGGAGTACAGCGCGAGCGCCTCGTCGAGCCGTCCCTGCGCGGCGCGCAGCCTGGCCTTGTGCTCGTCGACGAGCCAGTCGCCGGAGTACGCGCGCTCCGCCCGCTCGTAGTGCCGCTCCGCCTCGGCGGGACGACAGAGATCGCCGCGCTGGAGCTCGAGCCAGCAGTAAGAGCGGAGCTCCTTCGCCGTCAGCTCGTCCTCGGCCTCGGCGTAGAGCTCGTCGGCTCGCTCCCGGTCGCCGAGCTTCGCCTCGAGATTCGCGAGCCGCGCGAGCGCAGACCAGGACCGGTCGAGGCTCTCGTAGCCACGCCGCACCTCCTCGTACCGCCCCTCCTCGAGGTCGAGATCGGCGGCGATCGCCCGGCCCTCCGCCGACGCGCGGAAGACGGGCGACAGCTCGAGGTCGGCGCGGACGCGCTCGAGCCGGTGGAGCTTGAAGTCCACGTTCGCCTTCACGAAGCAGAGGTCCGGCCACGGCCCGAACTCCTCTAGCCCCGCGTCGACCGCCGCCTCCGCCGCCTCCAGCTCCTCGAGGTCGCCGGCCAGCGACGCGCGGCGGTAGAGGCAATGCGCGATCCGTGTCGCGCGGTCCGCGCTCGCGGGCTCGTCGTCGAGCCGCGAGAGCTCCTCGCCGATCCGCGCGAGGTCGCGCTCGTAGTCAGTGGGCATGCGGCGGCGCGAGGTACGGGAACTCGGCCGAGAAGTCGACGTCGTTCCGCAGCGGGTTCGGCGGCGTCTTCGGAACGATCGGCACCTGGTCCCACAGCGCCTGGTCGTTCAGCATCTCGAGGTGGTAGGGCTTGCCGCCGAGCTCCGCGTCCATGTCGAGGAAGAGCGAGAGGAAGCGCGTCGCGACCTGGTCCTCGAGCCGCCGCCCGTACGGCCACGTGCCCGTCGTGTCCATGTCGATCGGGCATACGTTCGGAACGAAGATGTCGATCGGCCGCTTGAGCGGGATGTCGAGCCCGTGCTTGTTCCAGGACTCGTCCGGCAGGCGCAGCTCCTGGAAGAGCGTCTTGGCCGTGCGCGGGAAGGCCTGGATCGCGGTCGCGTAGGTGCGGTGCACCGAGACCGGCGAGTGGTCGTGGTCGAAGGTTGTCTCGAGCCCGAGCGCGGAGATCGACGGGCCGAAGCCCCAGCCGAGGTGACCGAGCCGCTTCACGAAGTGCGGCGCGAGCCAGAAGTTGTTCGCGCCGAGCTGGCGGTTGTTCTCGCGCTCGCTGAGCGCCGCGTCGGCGAAGGGCTGGCCGACGGTATCCACGAGCTTGTACTGCTTCAGTTCGTCGTCGAGCCGGCCGAGGTCGAGAAGCGCCCAGGGGTGCTCGAGCCAGAAGGGATGATCGGGAATCGTCTCGACCTTGTTCGCCGCCTTCAGCACCCAGCTCTCGCCCCAGACGTTCACGATCCGATCGCCCTCGGGCTCCGATGTAATGAAGTCGAGCGGAAGCTCGACGGCGATCACGTTCACGTTCTTGCCCGCCTGCGCGTCCTCGCCCGAGTAGACGAAGCGGAAGTTGCCCTGCTCGTCCTTCGCGAACCGGTCGCCGCTCCAGGTGTACGGCCCCGGCGGCAGGTCTGCCTTCACGCCGCGGCCGAGCAGCGGGTTCTCGGGGTCGAAGTTGAAGAGGTCGTTGCCCTCGAGCTCGAGGAAGGTCTTCGGGATCGGCAGCTCGCGCAGGTCGGGCATGGTGTGAGGCACGTGGTAGAACTGCGGCGCGTAGTTGATCGAGCGGAAGAAGCCCGGCAGGTCGTTGAAGAACGCGTCGTCGCGGCCGCCGAGGAAAAGCTTGATCGGGTACCCGCTCGGCGTCTCGGTCTCCACCACCTGGTTCAGCTCGACGATCGTCGAGAAGCTGCCGCCGGGGAAGTTCGAGAAGTCGACCCTCGCGCGGCCCTCCTCGTGTGAGCGCGCGCGGATCTCCGCCACGCTGAGGGCGCCGAGGTACTTCTCCTTGATCCCGTTCGCGTACTCGAGGAGGGCGTCGAGCGACCAGTCGCGAGGGTGGCGCTGCACGCGCGGGTGCGCGGCGAGCTGGAGCCGGTAGAGCATGTCCGTGTCGAACACGCCCGCCTCCGGGACCGAGGCGAAGGTGAGGGCGATGACGACGCTCCCTTCGGTCGTCTCGCTCGGCCAGCCGAACATGTCGTAGACGTCCGCGGCGCTGACGTCGATGTCGGAGAAGATCGTGTTGACGGCGTTCGGGTCGTTGTGGTCCGCCACACGCCCTCCTAGAACTGGGTGCGCAGGTGTGCGACGAGCTGGGCCGTCGTCGGCAGGTCCGGCCCCTCCTCGGTGAGGATCGCGTCGAAGGCCTCGAACGAGCGGGCCTTTACCTGCGCCGGGGGAACCAGGAGGCCGAGCAGGCGCTCCGCCGCGTCGAGGCGGCCCCACAGGTAGTCGTTCTCGCGGAAGGCCCGGTCGAAGAAGGCGGCGAAGTGGTGGACGCCGGTGCCGCGAAGCTTCGGCGTGTCGGGCAGCGGCTTCAGCAGGTCGCTCTCGAGCGGGCTGACGCGCAGAACCTTCACCTCGTCGCGCTCACCGACCCGGCTCAGCGACTGCACCGGGAAGAGCAGCACGTCCCAGAAGGCGAAGCCGAGGTAGCGCACGAAGAAGTCCGCGCGCGGGCTCGGCTCCCAGTCGGCGGTCAGCTCGCATAGGTCGTGCGTGAGCTTCGGCGTGAAGTCGCCGAACGCGCCGTCGAGGAACGAGGCGAGGTCGGCCCGCACGCCGTCGAGGTCGGCGCGCCGCGCCGCGAGGAAGCTCGTCGGGTCGAGTTCCTCGTCGGCGATCGCGGCCGCGATCGCCTGCTCGTCGAAGATCGTCCGCAGCCGGTCGAGGAGCGCCGGCGGAAGCGCGGCGCCGCTCGTCGTCTGCCCGATCGTGTCCATGCGGTCGTACAGGAGCTTCTTCGCGCGCCCGAGCTGCTCACGCGTCGGCGTGTCGCCCTTGCCGACGTCGCGGTACCACCAGCTCGCCGCCGCGACCAGGAACCAGAGCTGGCGCAGCCCGTAGTCGAGGTCGAAGCGGCGCAGGAACTCGAGCTGCGTGTCCGTCGGGCCGGGCGCGGGGTCGAAGAGGTGGCCGTCCTCGGCCCACCGGCCGACGACGGCGCGGACGAAGAAGGCGTGGTCCGAGTCGTCCGGGTAGTCGAGGGCAGCGTTGACAAGGCTCGCGAAGTCGTCGACGACGGCACGGATCTTGAGCCGCACGTAGGTGGCGTAGCCGCGCCCCACGTCCGCGTTCGCCGCCGTCGTCGCCGCGTTCCGCAGCTCGAGCAGGAGCGCGTCGTCCGCCTCCTCGAGCACCGCGTCCAGGCTCCGCCCGCGGAGCGGCTCCTCGACCCTCGCGCGCACCCACTCGAAGTTCGACTCGATGATCTCGCGGATCGCCGCCACGCGCTCGTTCTGCTCCATGACGCGGAGGAGCTGGTCGAAGATCGGCTCGTGGAGCGGGATCGCCGAGATGCCGCCCCAGAAGCTGCGGAGCCAGCCGGGCGCCGGCTCCTGCCCGCGATGGCGCGCGGGCGCACGCGGGTCGGGCTGGACGTAGAGAAGTCGCCGCTCGACCTCGACCTCGGCGCGCCGGCGGCGCATGGCGTCGATCGCGTGGTCGAAGGGGTAGTTGTCGAGGATGCCGCCGTCCATGAAGTACGTGTACTTCGCCGACCAGCCCGAAAGGTCGTAGATGCGGCAGAACTCGCGGTCGAAGTCGCCGAGTGAGATCGGCGGGTGGAAGTAGCGCTCGAAGTCCGCGAAGCTGACGGCCGGGAACGCGCCCGGGAACGACGATGTCGCGCGCGAGGCGAAGGCGAGCCCGTAGTTGTAGTCGGAGGTGAACTGGTTGCGCGTCGCCGTGCGCCGGAACGCGAAGACGTGCCGGTGGCGCCGGTCGGTGACCGTCTCGTCGGCGAGCGGGATGTCGCGGTCGTAGCCGTAGAAGTCGGTGGTTGTGACGAAGAGCTCGAGGTCGTGGTTCTCCGGCATGAGCGTGTCGACGCCCTCGACGTACGGGTGCTTCTCCATCCCCTGCAGCGCCTCCACGTACCAGACCGATTGCACGTCGCCCTTCAGCACCGGCTCGTTGCGGTTGCCGCGCCGGAGCGCCGCGAGGAGCGCGAGCCCGAGCCGCAGCCTGCCCTGCCCCGGCACGCGGCCGCGCAGGAGCCCCTGGATGTCGCCCTTCTGGATCCAGAGGTCGCGGAGCTCGTCCTGGCGGACGTTCTGCGCGAGCGCCTTCGCCAGGTAGACGCCGTTGATCCCGCCCGCCGACGTGCCCGAGACGATGTCGATCACGACGCGCGTCCGAACGTCGCTCTCGTCCGCCAGTCTCTTCAGCACGTCCCAGTAGACGCGCTCGGTCGTCCCGGCGGGGAACGGGCTCGCGGCGTCGTCCACGTCGAGCGCCCGCGAGGCGGCGGCGAGCTTCAGCAGCTCCTTCGTGATGCCGTGCATGTAGATCGCGAGTGAGAGGCCGCCGTACAGGACAAGCGCGAGCCGGAGCTCCTTCGTCGCTGCCGTCTCGGTCGGCGCGGTCATCGCTGCGCGTCGGCGAGGATCACGTCGCTCGCCTTCTCGCTGATCATGTAGACGGGCGTCACGACGAAGAACCCGGGGATGCGCGGGAAGACGGAGGCGTCGACCACCCGCAGGTTCTGCGTGCCGAGGACGCGGAAGGAGCTGTCGAGGACCGCGGTCGGGTCGTCCGGGCGGCCGAGCTTGCAGGTGCACGACGCGTGGTGGCCCCACGCGTTGTCGCGGACGAAGCTCCGGATCTCGTCGTCCGTCCGGACGTCCGGACCGGGCAGGAGCTCCTCCTCCTGGAGCGGCACGTGGCGCAGCAGCGACCGGACGAACCGGACTCCGTGCATCATCGCGTCCAGATCGTCCCCGTCGGTGTCGCTCCCCTCCTCGAAGTAGCGGAAGTTGATCTCCGGCACGTCGCGCGGGTCGGCCGAGCGGAGCCGGACGGTGCCGGCCCTGTTCCGCGTGTGGGCCTTCAGGATCGCCCAGGTGAACACGTTGCGGTGCCGCTCGAGCTCGTCCGAGTAGCCGGGGTAGTAGCCCTCGAATCTCGCCGGCAGCCCGAAGACGAAGAGATCCGGCTCCGGCATCCGGTCCGACGAGCGCGTGATGATCGCGACCACGGCGCCGTTCGTCGTGTAGAGCCCTGCGCCGTTCTGCCAGGCCCGGAAGCACCGATCGGGCTGCTCGCCCTCCGCCGGCGGCGCGAAGGAGCAGCCGTGCAGCGACGAGAGGTCGCCGTCGAGCCGACTCACGACGCCCACCTCGTAGCGGTCCTGGAGGTTCTCGCCTACACCCGGGAGGTCGACGACGACGTCGATCCCGAACCGCTCGAGCTCCTCGCGCGGGCCGACGCCGGAGAGCTTGAGGAGCTGCGGCGTGTTGAAGGCGCCGCCGGAGAGGATCACCTCGCGCCGGACGAGGACCCGCTCGGTGCGGCCCGGGCTGACGGCTCCGTTGGAGCGCGGGTCGGCTCGGTACGCGTGCGCCCCGTCGAGGTACTCGACGCCGACGGCCTTCGTGCCGTCGAAGACGACCTTCGTCGCGAGGGCGTGCGTCCGCACGACGAGGTTCTCGGGCGCCCGCTCCGCGACCGACTTGATCCGCTCGCGCGTCCCGTTGCGCCTGCCGCCCGCGACGGCGATCGGGACGAGCCAGAGCCCCTGGAGACCGCCCTTCGACTTGTGCAGACTCCAGTCGTTCGGATCGAGCTTCACCCAGAGCCGCTCGGCGATGTGCAGGGGCCTGCCGAGGTGCCCCCTGAGTGCCTTCGTCGCGGCGCCCAGGATGACCCTGCGGAGCTTCCGGTCGGCGATCCCGAGCTTGGGGTTGGCGCGCGTCGTGCAGAGCCAGCCGTGGAAGCCGTGCCTGGTCGGATTGCCGAAGACGAGCGAGAGGCCCGGCAGCCGGCGCGCGAGCTCGAGCAGACGGCCGGTCTTGCCGAGGCGCCACGGCCGCCAGCGGTACTGACACCGCTCGAGGCGCTCGAAGTAGGCGCGCATCGCCTCCGGCCGCCACGACTCGTCGCCCGTCTCCTCGGCGATCGCGCTCCAGTCGGTGTCGGAGCCGTAGACGGTGATCAGCGCGTTGTGCGCCGTGCAGCCGCCGAGTGTGCCGGCCCGGGGGTAGAAGACGCCGTCGTGCTCGGAGCGGAACTTCGAGTCCCGCTTGCTCTGCTCCTCGGAGGCATAGTGGCGGACGAAGAACTTCCACGAGAAGGCGTCGTCCTCGGTCGCCTCGCCGTGGAAGCACGGCACCTGGTAGTGGAGGTTCTCGTCGTCGCCGCCCGCCTCGAGCAGGAGCACCCGCATCCCGGCCTCGGCGAGGTTCGCGGCGAGCGGCCCGCCCCCCGCGCCGGAGCCGACGACGACGTAGTCGAAGTCCGCTTCGGCCGCGCTCACTCGGGCGGGCGCGCCTTGAACGCGAGGAACGTGTTCAGCGCCGAGATCGCCGTCAGCATGATTCCCGCGCGCTTCGTCACGTGCCCGCGCAGGAGCAGCGTCGCCGCCGTCATCGTGTCCGAGAGGTGGATGCCGGGAGCCGCCCGCGCCGCGTGCTCGCGCACGCCCGCGTCGCCGCTCAGGAGGTCGGCGCCGATCTTTACGGTCCGCACCCCGAACAGGCGGAACGCGTAGACCGCGGCCGGGTTCGCCTCCGGCTCGGGGCTGACGCGCTTCGCGAGCCACTTCGGCGCCAGCAGGCCGGCGGCGCCGTTGACGATCCTGATCAGCGCGAGCCAGATGCGCGCCTTGTCCCTATGCATGGACGGCCGTCCACGGCGCGAAGGGGTTCGCCACTCCCTGGAGCGCCGGCTCGAGCTCGGGGAAGTGGCGCAGCAGGACGTTCCGCATCGTGTTCGACTCGACCCAGTCGAAGCCGACCTTCGTGTAGACCTCCGGCCGGTAGTCCTTCGTGAAGAAGCGGTCGCTCTCGAGCCGCCGCGAGGCCATGAGGATGAAGACGCGGAAGGCCGTGTCGCTGAAGCCGAACCCGCGCGGCTTCGGCTCGGCGTACATGCCGATCATGTGGTCGACCTTCTCGACGTCGCCGTAGATCCGCCGCAGCTCCTCGGCCCAGACCGGGTTGTCGGTCAGCTCCTCGAACGACGAGACCGGGTTCAGGTGGAAGAGCCGCCGGAACTCGTTGTAGCGCGGCACTCCGCGCTCGCGCGTGCGGATGATGTCGATCGTCGCGAGGTCGATGTGGTCGCCGCCCGGCCGGTGAAAGTCCTGCAGGAAGCGCGGGTAGTTGTGCAGGGTGATCGCGCCGGGGTGCGAGCGGCCGAACGAGTAGAAGACGTCGAGCATCGACATCTCGTTCAGGCGGTTCCGGACCTCGAGCGCGCCCACCTCGGGGAACTCGCGCCGCTGGAGCACCGAGTCGTCGCTGTGCGAGCGGAAGACGTAGTCGTCCGGGATCAGCGGGTGCATCCGGTAGACGGCAACGAATTCCTCCGTGAGCGAGTAGGGCACGCCGTGGTGGTTCGTCGGCGAGCCGGGGATGCCGCGGATGACCTCGTTCGACGTCAGCCGTCCGAAGAGCTTGTCGACGTGCTCGCCGAGCAGGCCGTACCAGTTGGTGCGCAGCGCGAGCACCGTCGTCGGGTGGGCGATGATCGCCGGCGTCCAGTCGACGGTGTGGATCTTCGCCATGAGCGCCGCGACGACGAGGCGCGCCTTCTCGTAGAGCTGCTGGTCGGTCATCTGCGGGTACGCCTCGTGCAGCCGGTCGCAGACGGTGTTGTGCTCGCGCATGAAGAGCGAGTGCAGAAGCGCGAGCCCGATCCAGAAGTTGCCGGCCACGCCGCGGAAGTCGACGTGCGCCTCGAGCTCCTGCGGCGGGAGGCCGCGCTCGTCGATCTTCAGCTTGCCGTTCTCGTGCGTGCGCAGCGCGTCCGCGAACTCCGGCGTCGAGCCGTAGATCTGCGAGCCGTCCCACCAATGGGTGTCCTTGGTGACGAACGTCTTCGGCTTCCCCGGCTCGGTGCTCGGGTCGGGGAGCGTCTTGTCGATCCCCATCGGGTGGTCCGGCCACGGGTCGTCGGCCTCGAGCTCGACCTGCCAGCGATCGTCGGGGTCGTTGTCGCCGTGGCTAAACCAGTCGTGCACCTCGAACTGGATCCACGCGCCGGCGAGCAGGTTCAGGGTCGTCGCGGGCTGGAAGCTCTCGCGCGTGAGGAGCTTGCGGCTGATCACGCGCGGATTCGGGTCGTAGAGCTCCGGCGGCTCCTCGTTCCACGCCTTGTCGAGCGGCACGTTGCGGCCGAAGCGGCTGCCGATCGAGCCCATGAGCGGGTCGTCGAGGTCGTTGTAGGTGCCGTCCATGGTGCGGGCGCCGAGGTAGTCGGCCTGGTTCGGGTCGGTGAAGGGCGGCTTGTCGAGCGGGCCGCGGCCGGTGTCGTAGAGGTTCTTCGCCCGCAAGCGATCACGGAGACCGATGAGGACGGGAAGCGCGAGCGGCGTGGGAAGCTTCGCCCAGCCGATCGACTTGTCGATCGATTCCGCCCAGTCGGCGACGAACTTCCAGTTCTTCATCAGGCACCCTCCCCCACGGCGCTGGCGGCTTTCCAAGGATGAAACACCTCTGCCGAGCAACAGTCAACCGAGCGGCCGGGACGCGTCAAACGACTACGAGCGCGGATCGTGCTCGACCGCGACCCTGGCTGCTTCCGCGACCTTCTCGACCACGAGGTAGCCCTCCAGGCGGGCGACGACGCGCTCGACGTCCGGGTTCTCGTGACCCGGCGCGACCACGAAGCGTCTGGGGTCGCTGCGCACCTGCTCGTAGGTCGTGCGCGTCAGCTCGAGTCGCTCCAGGCAGTCGAGGTCGCCGCACTCGCACACGAAGTCGATGCGCGGCGAATCACCCGCCAACCCCTCGACCCGCTCGTTGACCTCGCGGAAGAGGGCCTCGTTCCGAGCGACGCGCTCCTCGCTCGCGGACACCGGCGCATTCTCTCCGAGTTTTCGGCTCTTGGGAAGGTGGAAGACGCACTCTGTGGAAAGGAGCGCCGAGCGTGCGGCCGCGAACGAGGCGCGCTTCCGGGAAGCGAACGAGCAGATCGACGAAAAGGTCCAGGAGCTCGGCTCGCTCGACCGGTCGGCGCCCTACCTCTGCGAGTGCGAGGAAGAGCGCTGCACGACCGTCGTCCTGCTCACGGCGGCAGAGTACGGGCACGTCCGAAGCGGATCGCGGCGGTTCGTCGTCGCGCCCGGCCACGAGGACGGCGATTCCCGCGTGGTCGACCAGCACGACGGCTTCACGGTGATCGAGAAGACGGGCGAGGAAGGGCGCCTCGTCGAGGAACTGGATCCGCGCGGCGAAGCTTAAGTTGCTTCTTACGTAAGAAGCTGCTTAACTACGGCGCCGTGGAGGCCGCGCTCAAAGCGATCGCCGCGCCCAGACGGCGCCAGATCCTCACGCTCGTCCGCGACGGCGAGCTCTCCGCAGGCGAGATCGCGGGGCACTTCGACGTGACGAGGCCGGCGGTCTCCCAGCACCTGAACGTCCTGAAGGAGGCAGGCCTCGTGACCGAGCGACGCAACGGCACCAGGCGCCTCTACCGCGCGCGGCCCGAGGGGCTCGCGCAGCTGAAGGCGTTCCTGGAGGAGTTCTGGGACCAACGCCTCGATGCCCTCAAGGCCGAGGCCGAACGCGAGGAGGCAGAGAAGCGTGGAAACGACGGCTGAGACAACCTCCGTCGAGCGGGAGATCGCGATCGCCGCGAGCCCCGAGACGGTCTGGCAGTTCCTCGTCGACCCGGAGAAGGCCGTGCGGTGGATGGGCCAGACGGCCTCGTTCGACCCGCGGCCCGGCGGCGAGTACCGCTGCGCCGTCATCCCCGGCCACACCGCCGCCGGCGAGTTCGTCGAGGTCGACCCGCCGCGCCGCCTCGTCTGGACGTGGGGCTGGGAGCCTGGCCCGGACGGCCCAAACCCGGTGCCGCCCGGCTCGAGCACGATCGAGATCGAGCTCGTCCCGGCCGGCGAGGGCACGACGCTGCGGTTCCGGCACTTCGACCTGCCGAGCGCCGAGGCCGCGCAGTCGCACGCGCACGGGTGGGACCACTACCTCGAGCGGCTGGTGGTCGCCGCGCGCGGCGACCACCCGGGCGCCGACCCGTGGCTCAGCGGCGAGATGTAGCTCGCGTTCCCCGAAAGGAGGTCACGGAGGCGGAGCTCGCCGCGCGCGTCGACGCGCGATAGCCCAAATCCCGATGAACGCTGCCTGCGTGAGGGCCAGCAGGGCGATGATCGCGGCTTCGGCGGCTCGGCCGTTCGCGAGGGTGATCACCATGGCGGCGAGGAGAACACCCACCGTGAGGAGTCGCAGCCGCGGAACCGGAAGGCTCTCCTCGATTCGGTCGGGCTCGTCGGTGGCCTCGGCCCGCCACAGACGGACGTAGTTCCCGCGTCCGACGGTGATCCCGACGAGAATCGGGTGCGCGGTGTTCGGCGCGCAGCGAAGGTCGATCGTCTGGCCCGGCGCGACCTCGAGGCTCAGCGCCGGCGACCGTGTCCAGTCGATCGCGATCTGCACCGAGTGTGCGCCCGGCTCGACCGGCAGGTCAAGCGTCTCCCCGGCCCGGATCTTTCCGGCCTCCTGCGAGTCGACGAGAACCGAGTAGGCGCGCAGCCGATCTCGCCGACCGGCGGGAACTCGCGTCAGACGGAGCGTGCCCGCGCGGCTCAGGCCGGCGTCGGCAGACCCTCGATCGCGTGCAGCGCGCGGTCCATCTCGCCCTCGTCCAGGTCGACGTCCTCGAGCTCGCCCGCGAAGTACTTGTCGTAGGCGCCCATGTCGAAGTGGCCGTGGCCGGACAGGTTGAAGAGGATCGTCTTCTCCTCCCCCGCCTCGTCGGCGGCCTTGGCGACCTGGAGCGCGCCGTGGATCGCGTGCGCGGCCTCGGGCGCGGGGAGGATGCCCTCGCTCCCGGCGAACTGCACGGCCGACGCGAAGACGTCGTTCTGGAGGTAGGCCTCGGCACGGATCAGGTCGTCGCGCACGAGCTGCGAGATCAGCGGCGCGACGCCGTGGTAGCGCAGGCCGCCCGCGTGGATCGGCGCCGGGACGAAGTCGTGCCCGAGCGTGTGCATCGCGACGAGCGGCGTGAGCTGGCTCGTGTCGCCGAAGTCGTACGCGAAGACGCCGCGGGTGAGGGTCGGGCAGGCGGCGGGCTCGCAGGCGAGGACGTCGATGTCGCGGCCGGCGATCTTCTCGCGCAGGAACGGGAACGCGAGCCCGGCGAAGTTCGAGCCGCCGCCGACGCAGCCGACGACGACGTCCGGGAACGCGCCGGCCATGTCCATCTGCGCCAGGGCCTCCTGGCCGATGACCGTCTGGTGCAGAAGGACATGGTTGAGGACGGAGCCGAGCGAGTAGGCGGTGTCGTCCCTTTGGGCCGCGTCCTCGACGGCCTCCGAGATCGCGATCCCGAGGCTCCCCGGCGAGTCCGGGTGCTCCTCGAGGATGGCGCGGCCGCACTGCGTGTGGTCGGACGGGCTCGGGACGATCTCCGCACCCCAGGCCTGGATCATCGAGCGCCGGTTCGGCTTCTGCTCGTACGAAATCTTGACCATGTAGACCTTGCACTCGAGCCCGATCAGCTTGCACGCGAACGCGAGCGCGCTCCCCCACTGGCCCGCGCCGGTCTCGGTCGAGAGGCGCGTGCGGCCTTCCTTCTTGTTGTAGAACGCCTGCGCGACCGCCGTGTTCGGCTTGTGGCTCCCCGGCGGGCTGACGCCTTCGTACTTGTAGAAGATGCGGGAGCGGGTGCCGATCGCCCGCTCGAGCCGGTGCGCGCGGTAGAGCGGCGTCGGCCGCCAGAGGCTGTAGATGTCGAGGACTTCCTCCGGGATCGGGATCTCGGCGTCCTCGGAGACCTCCTGTCCGATGAGCTCCATCGGGAAGAGCGGCGCGAGATCGTCCGGCCCGACGGGCTGCCCGGTGCCGGGGTGGAGCACCGGCTGGGGCGCCGTGGGCATGTCGGAGCGGATGTTGTACCAGCGCCGCGGCAGCTGAGACTCGTCGAGGAGGTATTTCGTCTGGGTCGCAGCGGCGGCACGGGTTTGCTGCACACGGCGAGCATAGACCGTTGAACCCTGATGCGCACCTCGTTATGCAACCTGCAGTCGCTTGCGACGAGAGTCGCGGCCGATCCGCACTGACTGCACTGATTCCCTCGCGACGGACGCGCGTAGCGAGCCGTTGGACCCGGAAGCTAACGAATGCGCCGATAGGCGCGCCACCCATATCTGAGACCCCGCGCCAAGATATAAGGCCTAACCAATACAGAGGGGACCCGTTGCGGCACGGGCTTAGGCTTCGTCTGTTTAAACGCGCGAAAACCCCACTGGACGCGCTGGCTGAAGACCTGGCTTCGCTCGCCGCGCATCCCCCGCCACGTTTTCCGAAGTCTCTCAATCAGCGGGTCGGGTTGGGTCCCAGGGTATGGGATCAAGTACGTCCGAAGAACCGACCACCCCCACCCGGGCCGAGGGAAGCGCGACATCTCAAGAGCATCAGTCGTCCAGGGAAACAGAGTGGGACGAGGGCGGAGGCCCTGCTTCAGCTTGACACTTCCAGTACGGATCGTTGGCCGCTCACCAGGCCCTAACCATTTCCAGACAACCCAATCGAACTCTGTTTCGAACAGCCTGCCGGCCATGTCGCTGTAGGTAATGCGTATGGGCCCAGTAGGCGCTGGCCCAACCCCATAGCTCGGCTCAGAAGGGGTCGCATAGTTCGTCTCGCCCATCATTGCCCACTTGATTACTGCACCGACTGTGGCACGTGGCGCGATCACTTCATATTCAGGAAAGCGACGCCCACGCACGAACACGACTAGCCCCTCGGGTCCGATAGCCAGACGTACGTCCAGAGCGGGCCCTGAGCCGATATTGCGAAGCTGCATCATGATCTCGTACTCGCCCGCTCCCGCGTCCCGGGTTGGATCGGTCACTTGGAACGTTCCCTCTACAGGGACGATGATCGGACGGAACTGCGATTGGACTTCAAGAGCCGTCGCGCGTGCCAGGCGCCGCGTCACCCACGCTAGCCAGCCGGTGAAACTCGCCAAGACCAGCGTGCCGACCGCGACGAGGCCCTCCCAGATGAATGCGGCTACAACGATGGGTCAATTGTGGCAGCGGCTTTCTGCACTACCAAGGCTCAGGACGCGCAGTCCGTTCTCCGCGCGGACCACCCCGGAGGCCGCGACCCCGAGGACGCCAACGGAGGCCACGAACAGCACGACGGTCGGTCGTCGCTAGCCTCGATGCGTTACGCGGCGGCCTCGCGCCTAGCCCCGACGCTCGTGGACCCTTCGGCAATTAGCCGGTCGATCTGCTCCGGCGGAGCTGGTCGCGCGAACAGGAAGCCCTGCGCCAGGTCGCAGCCGAGCTCGCGCAGGGAGGTCAGCTGGCCGTCGGACTCGATGCCCTCGGCGATCGCCAGCAGGCCCAACGCGTGCGCCAGCGAGACCAGGTTCGCGGTGATCGCCGCGTCCTTCGCGTCGTGCTCGATGCCTTGGACGAAGGAGCGGTCGACCTTGATCATGTCGACCGGGAAGCTCCGCAGCTGGCCCAGGGACGAGAAGCCGGTGCCGAAGTCGTCGACGGCGATTCGCACTCCGAGCTCGTGCAGCTCCCGGAGCTCGGCGCGGGCCCGGTCGCCGGCGTGGCCCTCCTGGACGAGCGCGGTCTCGGTGACCTCCAGGCCCAGGAAGCCCGCCGGTAGCGCCACGGCCTCCAGAGCCTCCCGCACCGACGCGCTCACGCCTCCCGCGTTGAGCTGCTTCGCCGAGAGGTTGATCCACGTGACGAAGCCCTCGGGGAGCGCCGCGCTCCGCCGCCAGCGCGCGGTCTGAGCGCACGCCTCGTGGAGCACGAACTCGCCGAGCGGCACGACCAGGCCCGTCGCTTCCGCGGTCGGGATGAACTCCGCCGGCGAGACCAAGCCGCGGCTCGGCGAATGCCACCGAAGGAGCCCCTCGACGCCGACGACCGCGCCTGTGTCGAGCGCGATCTCGGGCTGGTAGTGGAGGCTGAACTCGCCGCGCTGGAGGCCCAGCCGCAGCTCGTGCTCGAGCCCGAGCAGCTGGCCGAGCTCGCGGGCCATGTCGTAGCGGAACACCTCGTGCCGCCCGCGGCCGGCCTCCTTCGCCGCGTACATCGCAAGGTCGGCCTGCCGGATCAGCTCCTCGCTCACGCCCGCGCCGCCGGTGTGCATCGCGATGCCGACGCTCGCTCCGAGGGCAAGCTCGTGCCCTGCGAGCTGGATCGGCTCGGAGAGGTTCCGCACGAGGCGCTCGGACGCGGCGACGGCTTGCGGCTCGGTCGTCCCCTCGAGCAGCAGCGCGAACTCGTCGCCGCCGAAGCGAGCCAGCGTGTCGGCCGGCCGGGTGACCTCGCCGAAGCGCCGAGCGACCTCCTCCAAGAGCTGGTCGCCCGCGTCGTGGCCGAGGCTGTCGTTGACCTGCTTGAAGCCGTCGAGGTCGAGCATCAGCACGGCGAGCCCCTCGCCCGACCGCTCCGAGCGGGCGAGCGACTGGTCGAGCCGGTCGCGGAAGAGGGCGCGGTTCGGCAGGCCCGTCAGGCCGTCGTGGAAGGCCTGGTGCGTCAACTCCTCCTCGAGCCGCACGCGCTCGGTGACGTCGCGCGCGTTCAGCACGATCCCGCGGATCCGGCGGTCGTCGCGCAGGTCGGTGACGTGCGCCTCGAGGTGGCGCCACTCGTGGAAGTCGTTCGCGACCCGGAACACGATCTCGTGCGGCTCGCCGTGCTCGTAGGCGGCGCACACGAGGAGCCGGTCGCTCTCGTGCACGAAGCGCTCGAAGCCCTCGCCGAGCAGATCCTCCTCCGCGTGCCCGAGCATCTTCTGCACCGACTCGCTCGCGTAGCGGCAGCCGCCGTCCCCGAAGACGAGCACGAGGTCGGTGGAGGACGTGACGAGGCTGCGGAAGTGCGCGGTCTGGCGGCGCGTCGCGGCGATGAGGCCGAAGGCGAGGAGGAACGAGGTCAGGAGCCCGATCACTCCGAGCACGACCTCGATTACGAGCAGGCGGGTGATGCTGCGGTCGTCCTCGGCGCCGATCGTCCGCGCCGCGTTCAGCGACACGTTCGAGGTGAGCGCCGAGAGGACGCGCAGGCCTTCGACGGGATGGCGGGTGCTCAGGCGCTCGTGGGCCGTCAGCTTGATCCCGGTGACCGGACGCCCGGCCAGGACCGCCGCGCCGGTCGCCGTCAGGTCGCGGACGAGCCGGCGCTCCTGGGCGAGCTGCGCGCGGATCGTCTTGCCGCGGGCGCGCGGGAGCGGCGTCTCGTCGTCGTCGCCCTCGACGGAGGGAGCGGTGCCGCCCTGGAGGAGCACGTCGGCGCTCTCGGCGAGCAGCTCGCCGGTGTGCATTGGGTCGGCTTGGCCGCCGGCCTGCACGAGCAGGATCTCCTGCACGTAGCGCTCGGCAAGATTGCGCTGCCGCGCCGCGACCTCGAGCACCGAGGCGCGATTCCGCGAGCCGGACGTCGCCCAGATCGAGACCGTGACCGTGAGCGACGAGAACAGCGCGAAGGTCGCGAGGATGCCGACGATCGTCCGCCGCCCGCGCGTCGCGAACGGCCGGAAGGCCTGGCGGCGGCGCAGCATCAGCCGACCACCAGCTTCGTGCGCATGCCGCCGAGGTAGTGGCCGGACATGTTGCAGAAGAGCTCGTAGGTGCCCGGCCGCAAGTGCACCCGCAGCGTCCGCACGCTGTACGGGTGCCCCGGCTCGAGCGCGCCGGCGATCAGGGGCTCGAGCTTCTCCTCGCTGACCGTCGAACCGTCGCGGCGGAGCGGCAGTCGCCCGCCTCGGTCGCGGACGACGATCAACTCGTGGCCGTCTGGGCCGCGGTTGCGGACGGAGAGGAGGAGGTCGCCCGGAGGAACGTGCTTCGGCGCCCGGATCCGGAAGTCCTGCTCGGTCACGCGAACGACGGCGACCGGCGAGCCGGCCTTGGACGCGCCGCAGCCGGCGAACGCGAGCAGCGCGAGCGACGTCAGTACGAGGGGCCGCAGAGCCACCCACGTTGTTTCGACCGCAACGAGGTCGTCCTTGACCCAAATGGGGGAGGTCTGACGTGCGCCACTTCTCCGCTTAAGGCTCTTTTAAGACGCGCGACAGAGACGCGTAAGGCCGCACTCCTAGCCTCCTTTGCAACCCAGCAAGGAGGCCCAGATGCGCTCGAAGATCGCAATCGCGGTCGCCGCAACCGTGACGGCGACCGTGATCGCCGTGCCGGCCACGGCCACCACCGGCAAGGGATTCCTCTTCCTGAACGGAGCCACCGTCGGGACCGTCGTTCCGCCGGACCACATCGCCGCCGGAGCCGGGACGGACCCGCTCTACATGGTCACGAACGGCGTCGAGGGCCAGCTCGGCATCGCCGGCGTGGGGCCCGGCGACGGCGCCTATCACGGCGGCGCCTGGCAGGTCTGGCTCGTCACGTTCAACGCGGGCGTGACGCCGTACCTGCTCACCTCCGACGAGGCGGTCATCGCCGCGGAGGCGGCCGGCGACGTCACCGTCACGCGGGCGCCGGAGGCGGACAACCGCTGTCCGGTGCTCCAGAGCTGAAGAACCTCCCCACCGCGGAGAAGGGCCCGCAAGCCCTTCTCCGCGGGCCGCGTGCCTAGCGAACGAGCGCGCCGCTCGGCCGCATGACGAGCCAGATGCCGCCGAACTCGCCGACGTTCTGGCACGTGACCTGGCCGGCCCTGGTGTCGCCGACGTAGTAGTAGAGCGGGCGCCGGTTATAGGTGATCTGCCGCCGCCCGTCACGGCGCCGGACGGTTCCGATGAGCGACTGCTTCACGCCCTTGCCGGCGACGAGGCGCCCGCTCGAGAAGTACACGGGCCAGGCGCGGGCGCAGGCGCCGTAGCACCGGCTCGGGCCGCCGCGCCGGTCGCGCGTGAAGGCGTAGAGCGCACGCCCTTTGCCGTCGAAGAGGATGGAGCCGTAGCTGGAGCCGCGGACGGTCAGCGTCGCTCGAGCCCCGGCCGACGCGCTGGAGCCCGCGGCGAACGTCGCGGCGAAGACGACGAAGATGGCGAGTACGAGGGAACGCACGATGGATGACCTCCTTTGTGTGAGTCAGGTCATCTGAACGCCGCCAGCGTTACGCCGCGCTGACGAAACCCTTACGAGATTGTGAAATCTCCGCCGCGCCACCCCCGGACGAGCACAATCCGTTTGTGACCACGGTTCTGGTCGTCGACGACGAGCCCGTCGTCCGCGAGGTCGTCGTCAAGTACCTCGAGCGCGAGGGCTTCCGCACGCTGGAGGCGGGCGACGGCGACCGCGCGCGGGAGCTCCTCGAGCGAGATTCGCCCGGCCTCGTCGTCCTTGACCTGATGCTGCCGGGAACGGACGGACTGGAGCTCTGCCGCTGGATCCGGGCCCGCTCGGACCTGCCCGTGATCATGCTGACGGCGCGCGGTGAGGAGGCTGACCGGATCGTCGGGCTCGAGCTCGGAGCCGACGACTACGTCACGAAGCCGTTCTCGCCCCGCGAGCTCGCCGCCCGGGTGCGGACCGTCCTTCGCCGCTCCGGGCCCGCAGACGCGAAGGCGGAGCGCCTTTCCTTCGACGCCTTCGCGATCGACGGGTCGACGCGCGAGGTGCTCCGAGACGGCGAGCCGCTGAAGATGACGGCGAAGGAGTTCGACCTCCTCTACTTCCTCGCGCGCCACCCGCGTCGGGTCTTCTCGCGGCAGCAGCTGATGGATCGCGTGTGGGGCTACGAGGCGGCGCTCGACACCGGGACCGTCACCGTGCACATCCGTCGCCTGCGCGAGAAGATCGAGCAGGATCCGTCGCGGCCGCGGTTCCTCGAGACGATCTGGGGCGTCGGCTACCGGTTCGCGCCGTGATCGAGCTCGCGCTCGTCGTCGCTTCGGCCGCGCTCGGCGCCGGGCTCGCCGCGGCGCTCCTGCTCCGCCTGCTGCCGACGGTGCGGCTCCAGCTCGCCGGCCTCGCTCTCCTTTCGGCCACCGTTCCGCTGGCCACCGTCCTCCTGTCCGGCTGGGTCATGTTCCACATGGGCGCCGACGTGAAGATCCTCGCGGTGTCGACGGCGGCGGCCCTGGCCTCGGTCGGCGCAGCGCTCCTGCTCGCCCGCTCGATCGCCCACCGGATCGACCGCCTGCGGGCGGCGTCGAGCGAGCTCGCCGGCGGCGACCTGGCGGTGACCGCGCCCGAGGAAGGGCCGGCCGAGCTCGCCCAGCTGGCCGCGTCCTTCAACGGCATGGCTTCGCGCCTGGCGGCGCTCTTTGACGCCCGCCGCGAGCTCGTCGCGTGGGCAAGCCACGACCTGCGCACGCCGCTCGCGTCGATGCAGGCGATGCTGGAGGCGCTCGAGGACGGTCTCGCCGAGCCGGAGGAGTATCTGCCGGCGCTCAGGGAGCAGGTGCGGACGCTCGCCATGCTCGTGGACGACCTCTTCGAGCTGGCCCGGATCGACGCCGGCGCGCTGACGCTCGAGCTGCGGCGGGCGGAGCTCGGCGGCGTGGTCGACGCGTGCCTGGACGGGTTCGAGGCCGAGGCCCGAGCCCACCGGGTGAAGCTCGAGGCGCGCGTCGCCGGCGACGCCGTCGCCTGGTGCGCTCCCGACCAGGTGCAGCGCGTGCTCGCCAACGTCCTTACGAACGCGCTCCGGCACACGCCCTCCGACGGCTCGATCGCCGTGCTCGTCGAGCCCCATCGGCAAGAGCTCCAGGTGACGGTCGAAGACACCGGGGACGGCCTGCGGCCCGAGGCGCAGGAGCGGATGTTCGAGCGCTTCTGGCGTGGCGACGCCGCTCGAACCGGCGGTCGGGCGGGAGCCGGCCTCGGGCTGGCGATCGCACGCGGCCTCGTCGAGGCGCAGGGCGGCCGGATCTGGGCCGAGCCGCGCGCCGGCGGCGGCGCCCGCGTCTGCTTCACGCTCCCGCGCTAGTCAGAGGCTCACCATCCGGTCGTACTCCTCCAGCATGCGCGCGAGCTCCGGCGGAGTCGTCCACCTCGCCTCGAGCCAGGCCAGGTCTTCGTCAGTCGCCCCACGGGCGACCGCGCAGGCCTTTCAGACGTAGACCGGAACCTCGTTGTCGCGGAGCTTCTGGATCAGCTCGCGCGCCGGCGGGACGCCCACGCCTTCGACGCCCTCGGCCGTCTGCCGCGACACCAGCTCCGTCGCGTCGCCGGCGAGGACCACCGCGCACTCCTGGCCCGCCTCGACGGACCCGTTCGCCGCGATGTGGAGCGGCAGCGAGGCACGCGTCGCGTCGCCCGCACCCGTGGTCGCGAGATAGAGAACCCTCATCGCTCACCTCCCGATCGGGTCGGCCGACCCTACTCCCTCGCGGCGTTCACGGTAGTACGGTGCGGGCCAGATGAGCATGATCCTGGCGCTGGTCGCGCTGCCGGACGAGGAGCTCGAGCAGCTCGCCGCAGACCCGGCAAGAGCCTTCGATCTCGTCGACTCGACCTACGACGACGAGAGCAACGACACCGCCAACCTCGACAAGGCGTGGCACGGAATCCACTACCTACTGACGGGGACTGCCTGGGAGGGCGAGGCGCCCGAGAACACGCTCGTCGCCGGCGGTACCGAGCTGCCCGACCCCGACGAGGAGTGGGGATACGGGCCGCCACGGTGCGTCGGAGCCGTCTCCGCTGCGGCCTTCGCCGCGCCGTCGAGGCGATAACCGACGACGAGCTGGCTGCGCGCTTCGATCCGGCCGACATGACGGCGAAGGACATCTACCCGCCGATCTGGGACCGTGACCCGAGCGAAGACGACACGCTCGGATACCTCATGGAGTACGTCGCCGTTCTTCGGCAATTCCTGGCCTCGGCCGCCGCGCAGAACCGAGGGTTCCTCGTCGCGCTGACCTGATTCGCGCTCCCGCGGCTCTTAGCCCAAACTTAAGCGGGCGTGGTCTCCTATCGAGACCGCCCACGAGGAGAGGAGCCGAGCCGTGACCGACCCGTCGTCCAGCCCGCCGACCCCCGCGGAGGCCAACGAGCGCCTCGAGCAGGCGCTCTTCGAGATCAGGCGGGTGATCGCCGGACAGGACGCGATGCTCGAGCGCGTGCTCGTCTGCCTGCTCGCGCAGGGGCACCTGCTGATCGAGGGCGTGCCCGGGCTCGCCAAGACGCTCACGATCAAGACGACGGCGAGCGTGCTCGGCGGGACCTTCTCGCGGATCCAGTTCACGCCCGATCTCGTGCCGTCGGACCTCGTCGGCACGCGCGTCTACCGGCCGGGCGAGGGCGTGTTCGATACCGAGCTCGGGCCCGTCTTCTGCAACTTCCTGCTCGCCGACGAGATCAACCGCGCGCCGGCGAAGGTGCAGTCGGCGCTCCTCGAGGTGATGCAGGAGCGGCAGGTGACGATCGGCCACACGACCTATTCCGTCCCCGAGCCGTTCCTCGTCATGGCGACGCAGAACCCGATCGAGTCGGAGGGGACGTACCCACTGCCGGAGGCGCAGGTCGACCGCTTCATGCTCAAGGTGGTGATCGGCTACCCGGAGCACGACGAGGAGCTCACGATCGTCCAGCGGCAGCTCGTCGACCAGCCTGAGCTGCGGCAGGCGCTGTCGCTCGACGATCTGAAGGCGCTCCAGCGCGCGGTCTTCGACATCTACGTCGACCCGGCGCTCATCAGCTACGCGGTCGCTCTGGCCACGGCCACGCGGGACCCGGCCGGACACGGCGTCCCTCGGCTGGCCGCGTACGTCGCGTACGGCGCCAGCCCGCGCGGGCCGATCAGCCTCGTGCAGGCGGCGCGCGCGCTCGCGCTCGTCCGCGGCCGCGACTACGTCCTCGCGGAGGACCTGAGCGCGCTGGTGAAGGACGCGCTACGGCACCGGCTCGTCCTCACCTACCAGGCGCTCGCCGAGGAGGTGAGCCCCGACAGCATCCTCGACGAGGTGCTCGCCGCCGTGCCCGTCCCGCGCACCGACCTCGCGGACGAGAGCGCTGCTTGAGCGCCCTTCGTCTGCTCCAGCGTGCGCCCACGCCCGAAGCACCCGGGCCTGGCCCGATGCCGGACACGCTCCTGCGCGCGCTCGACATCACGATCGGCCGCCGCGTCGACTCGCTGCTCGCCGGCGACTACCGCTCGACGCTGCACGGCGACGGGACGGAGCTCGCGCAGGTGCGGCCGTACGTGCCCGGCGACGACGTCCGCCAGATCGATTGGAACGTGACCGCACGTACGCTCGAGCCGCACGTCCGCGTCCACCTCGCCGAGCGCGTCCTCGTCACCTGGCTGGTGCTCGACGCCTCGCCGTCGATGCAGTTCGGCACCGCCGACCGGCGCAAGGCCGACGTCGCCGAGGGCGTGGCGATCGCGGTCGGACACGTCGCGACGCGGCGCGGGAACCGGCTCGGCGCGGTCACCTTCGGAGACGCGAGCCCGCGCTCGGTGCCGCCGCGGCAGGGACGGGTCGGGCTGCTCGGCCTCCTCGAGACGCTCCGTGCCGGAGACGACGGCGCCACGCGCACGGGCTCGCTCGGCGAGGCGATCGACCGTACCGGCGCGCTCGCACGGCAGCGCGCGCTCGTCGTGCTCGTCTCCGACTTCCGCGGCCCGCTCGACTGGCGCCGGCCGCTGCTTGCGCTCGCGGGCCGGCACGATGTCGTCGCGGTCGAGATCCGGGATCCGCGCGAGCAGGAGCTTCCGAACATGGGCGAGCTCTGGCTCGTCGACCCCGAGACGGGCCGGCAGCTGCGGGTCGACACGCGGAGCGCGAAGCTCCGGGCGCGGTTCGCGGCCGCCGCGGCGGCGGAGCGGGACGAGGTCGCGACGACGCTGGCCGGGCTTGGGGTCCGGCACGTCGTCCTGTCGACCGACGGACAGTGGCTCCGGCCGCTCACCGTCTTCCTGCGCAGGAGGAAGCGCTGAGCTTCCAGTGGCCCGAGGCGCTGGCCGCCCTGGCGGTCGTGCCGCTGCTCGCCGGGCTGTACGTCCTCGGCGAGCGCCGCCGGACACGGGCGGGCGCCCGCTTCGGGAACCCGGCGCTCCTGCCCAACGTCGTCGGCCGCGGGCCGGGCCTCCGCCGCCACCTGCCGCTCGCGGTGCTGCTCGTCGCACTCGCGGCGATGATCGTCGGCGTCGCCCGCCCACACGCGACGGTGAGCGTGCGGCGGGAGGAGGCGACCGTCGTGCTCGCGATCGACGTCTCGCGCTCGATGACGGCGAACGACGTGCGGCCGACGCGGCTCCGCGCGGCCGAGGCCGCGGCGAAGGCGTTCCTCGGCAAGGTGCCGGAGAAGTTCCAGGTCGCGCTCGTGTCGTTCGGCTCTCGCGCCGTGATCGTCGTCGCGCCGACCGCCGACCACTCCCTCGTCGAGGACGGCCTCGACGCGCTCCGGCCCGGTGAGGGCACCGCGCTCGGGGACGCGATCGCGATCTCGGCGCGGCTCGGCCACAAGGTCGGGGCGCGCGAGGGCGAGCAGCCGCCGAGCGCCGTGCTGATGATCTCCGACGGCGCGCAGAACGGCGGCACGATGCCCGCAACCCGCGCCGTCCGCATCGCCCGCACGAACCACGTCCCGATCTACACCGTCCTGGTGGGAACGGCGGGAGGCGTCGTCCAGGCGACGATCCCCGGCGGCTTCCGCGCGACGATCCGCGTCCCGCCCAACGCAGGCACCCTCCGGATGGTGGCGCAACGGACGGGCGGCCAGTTCTACACGGCGACGACCGACAAGGGCGTGCGGGACGTCTACGAGCGGCTCGGCTCGCGGCTCGGCCACCGGCAGACGTCGCGGGAGATCACCGACCTCTTCGCCGGCGGCTCGGCGCTCTTGCTCCTCGCCGGCGGCGCGCTCTCGGCGCTCTGGTTCCGGAGGGTTCCGTGAGGCGGGTGGTCGTGCTCGCGGCGCTGGCGGGCGCCGTGCTCGCAACGGGCGCGACGCGCGCCGGGGCGACGAACGAGTGCCGCGGCCTCCAGGTCTGCGTCCGCGTGACCGGTCCGTGGGTCGTCGTCCCCGCCTCGCACGCGCGCGTGGAGTTTCAGCTCGCGTGCCCGCGCCGCTACATCGTCGGCGGGCTCGACGCGGAGCTCAGCGACGCGGCGATCGACATCTCCTTCCTCGGCAAGCTCGGGGCTCCCGTCGCACCGGGGGTCACGACGTCTCGGACGGCCGTCTTCGTCGCGCGGTTCGTCGGCTCGACGCGCCGCGCGGTGACGTTCCGGCCGCACCTCGGCTGCGTGCCCGCGAACGGCGCGGGCGGCGGGATCCCGACGGCGCGGGTCGTCCGGCCGGGGCAGCCGGCGGTGCGGCGGGTGCGGACGCTTCGGGTCGCGGCGGGCCGCGCGCGTGCCGTCGCGGCGGGATGCGCGTCGGCCGAGCGCCTCGTCGCCGGCTCGCACGCGATCGGCTTCTACACGGCAAAGCCCCCGCCCGCGCGGCTCGTCGCTGCCGTCCGCGCGACGCAGCGGCTCGGACGCGGCCACGTCGCCGTCGCCGCCATGGGCTCCGTCGCGCTCGGGCGCGTGCGCGCGATCGTCCAGGTCTCCGCGGTCTGCGCAGGCGGCAAATGAGCTTCGGCCACCCGCTCCTGCTGCTGACCCTGCTCCTCGTCCCGCTGGCGGTTCTCGCCCTGCGGCTCGCCGAGCGGCGGCGGATGCGCTACGCCGTCAAGTACACGAACCTCGAGGTGCTCGCCGCCGTCGCCGGCGGCCGCCAGTGGCGCCGCTACGTCCCGACCGGCCTCGCCCTCCTCGCGCTCGCCACGCTCTGCGCCGCCTTCGCCCGCCCGCACGCGACGTCGCTCGTCCCGAAGGAGCGCGCGACGGTCATCCTCGTCCTCGACGTCTCCGGCTCGATGCAGGCGAACGACGTCCGCCCGACCAGGCTCGCCGCCGCGCAGAAGGCGGTGCGCGACTTCCTCGACCGCGTTCCGCCGCAGGTGCGAATCGGCCTCGTGGCGTTCTCCGGCGACGCCGAGGTGGCGGCACCGCCGACGACCGACCGCGGCCTCTTGCGGCAGTCGCTCGCGGGGATCGGCACCTTCCCGGCCTTCGGCGGGACGGCGATCGGCGACGCGCTCGCCGTGGCCGTCGGCGTGGCGAAGCAGGCGGTTACGGGAACCGCGGCGCTCGCGTCGGCGAGCGCCGCGTCGTCGCCGACGAAAGGCCTCGCCTCGATCCTCTTCCTCTCCGACGGGCACCAGACGCGCGGCGCGCTCGAGCCGCTCCAGGGCGCAGGGCGCGCGAAGGCGGCGGGAATACCGGTCTACACCGTCGCGCTCGGGACTCCCGAAGGCGTCGTCCGCTCCGACTTCGACGGCACCGAGCGGCTGATCCCCGTACCGCCCGATCCGGACACGCTGCGGGCGATCGCGGAGACGACCGGCGGCAAGTTCTACGAGGCGAAGAGCGCGGGCTCGCTCCACGACGCATACTCGAAGCTCGGCTCGAGCCTGGGCCGCAAGCCCGGCAAGACGGAGGTCACGTACGCGTTCCTGATTGGCGCGGCCGGGCTGCTCGCCGGGGCGGGCTTCCTGTCTGCACTGTGGTCGCCCCGGCTGCCTTGACCTCGTCCTCGAGGATGAGGCGCCGCAGCGAAGTTCAGCCTCGCGCCTGAGCCGAAGTCCGGTCGCCCGGCCGATGTGCAGGCGCGCGCGCGGGCCTACCGTGGAGGGCATGAACACCACCCGCACATCCCCCTGGGTCGTCGAGGCCGAAGGGCTCACCAAGCGCTTCGGCGACCGCGTCGCGGTCGACCACGTCGACCTTCGCATCCCCGCCGGCTCGGCGTTCGGCTACCTCGGGCCGAACGGCGCCGGCAAGACCACGCTCATCCGCATGCTGCTCGGGCTCACCGGCGCCACCGCCGGCTCGATGCGGCTGCTCGGCCTCGAGATGCCCCGTCAGCGCGCTGCAGCTCTCGCGCGCGTCGGCGCGATCGTCGAGGAGCCGCGCTCCCATCCTTTCCTGACCGGCCGCGAGAACCTCGAGATCGTCGCCGCCGCCCGCGAGCGCGCCGCGCACACGCGCATCGACGGCGCCCTCGCCCGCGTCGGCTTGACCCACCGCGCCGACGACCGCGTCAAGACGTACTCGCTCGGCATGCGCCAGCGCCTCGGCGTCGCCCGCGCCCTCCTCGCCGACCCCGAGCTGTTGATCCTCGACGAGCCGATGAACGGGCTCGACCCGGCCGGCATGGAGGACATGCGCCGGATGATCCGCGCGCTCGTCGCGGAGGGACGTACCGTCGTCCTCTCCTCGCACCTCCTCGACGAGGTCGAGAAGACCTGCGACGCGATCGCGATCGTCGACCGGGGCCGCGTCGTCGTCCAGGGCTCGATCGACGAGCTCACGGGCGCGGCCGAGACCGTGCTCGTCTCGACCGGCGACGACCTTCGCGCCCGCGCGCTGCTCGACGGCACCGCCGAGGTGGTCGCAGACGGGCTCCGCGTCCGGGCCGCCGACGCCGCGGCAATCAACCGCCGCCTCGTCGAGGCCGGCATCGACGTCCACCGCCTCGTGCCGGAGCGCGTCTCGCTCGAGCGGCGCTTCCTGGAGATCACGTCCCGACTGGAGGTTGCAGCATGACCGCCCTCGCCCCCTCGCTCCCGACCCCGCGGCTCGTCCGGGCGGAGCTGCTCAAGCTCCGCAAGCGCCGCGGGCTCGTCGCGATCACGGCCTGCCTCACTATCGGCGCGGCGGTCGTGCCCTACGCGATTCTCGCGATCCTGCACGCCGCCAATCCCGCGCACCATGGGCCGGCGGGCGGCGTCGAGAACCTCGGCCACGTCCTGCAAGTGCTCTCGATGCTCGGCGGGGTGGCGGCGATTCTCGCCGGCTCGACGGCAGGCGCCGGCGACCTCACCGCAGGGGTGTTCCGCGAGCTCGTCGTCACCGGCCGCTCGCGCCGCGCTCTCTTCCGCGCGCGCACTCCGGGCGGCCTCGCGTTCGTGCTCGCCTTCGCCGCGGTCGGCTACGCCCTCGCCGCAGTGGCGAGCGTCGTGTTCGCGGGCTCGCTGCCGGCGCCCTCGACGGGCCTGCTCGCTTCCGCCGGCGCCTGGCTGCTGCTCTCGTGCGCTTTCTGGTTCGCGCTGGCGCTCGGCGTCGCCTCGCTCGTCGGCTCGCGCTCGATGACGATCGGCGGCATGCTCGCGTTCCGGCTCGCCGTGTCTCCGCTCCTGCTCTCGATCGGCCCGCTCGGCGTCGGACGCGAGGTCGTGCCGGGAGCCGCCCTCGAGCGGATCGCGCCGCACGCCGTCCGCGAGTTCACCCGTCAGTCGAGCGCGATCTCGATGTCGGTCGGCGCGGCCGAGCTCGTGCTCGTCACGTGGGCCGTCGCAGCGCTCGCGTTCGGCGCGTGGCGCACTGTGACCCGCGACGCCTGAGCGCTAGCGTTCGATCGCCGTGAACTGGCTGCTCAGGCACCCGCGGCTCGTCGACGTCCTCCTCGTCGTGGTCGTGATCCCGGCCTCGGTGGCCGAGGTCGGGTCGCACTCTTCGCTCGAGACCAGGCTCGGGTTCGCGCTGCTCGCGTCACTGCCGCTGCTCGTCCGCCGGTGGCGTCCGGTGGCCATCCTCGCCGTGGTCATGGCGGCGACGCTCGCGGAGGAGTCAGTCCTTCACCGGACGATGCACCTGCCGGCCACGCTCGCCGTATACACGGTCGCGGCCCATTGTCCCCGCCCCGTCTCGATTCGCGCCGGCGGCCTGGCGATCCTGGTCCTGTTCATCCCGCTTCCCGGGTTCATCCAGTGGGGGCCGCCGATACCGGCGATCGCGGCCTGGCTCCTGGGCGACAACCTGCGCACGCGGCGCGCGTACCTCCGGGAGCTCGAGGCGCGCGCCGAGCGGCTGGAGAGCGAGCAGGAGGAGAGCGCGCGCCGGGCCGCCGCGGAGGAGCAGGCGCGGATCGCACGCGAGCTCCACGACGTGCTGGCGCACAACGTCAGCGTCATGGTCGTGCAGGCCGCCGCCGCGAACGACGTGTTCGAGACGCAGCCGCAGCGGGCGCGCGAGGCGTTGCAGGCGATCGAGCGCACTGGCCGCTCCGCGCTCACCGAGCTGCGGCGGCTGCTCGGCCGCGTGCGGCAGACGGACTATGCCCCTCAGCCGGGCCTCTCGGGTCTCGCCGCGCTCGTCGAAGGCGTGTCGGCAGCGGGGCTGCCGGTGACGCTTCGGGTCGAGGGCGAGCTGGGCGACCTGCCGGCCGGCCTCGACCTCTCCGCCTACCGGATCGTGCAGGAGGCGCTGACGAACGCGATCAAGCACGCCGGCGCGTCGGCCGCCGAGGTGCGCGTGCGACGGACGGCCGACGAGGTGGAGCTCGAGGTCGTCGACGACGGCGCCGGCCCGACCGGGAACGGACGCGGGCAAGGGCTCATCGGCATGCGCGAGCGGGCGAGCCTGCTCGGCGGCGAGGTCGAGGCCGGCCCGAAGCCGGGCGGCGGCTTCCGCGTCCGGGCGACGCTGCCGCTGTGAGCGTCCGCGTCCTCGTCGCCGACGACCAGGCGCTCGTCCGCAGCGGCTTCCGGATGATCCTCGAGGCGCGCGACGACATCGAGGTCGTGGGCGAGGCCGAAAACGGCGCCGAGGCGGTCGAGCTTGCGCGGCGACTCGACCCGGACGTGATCCTTATGGACGTCCGCATGCCGAAGCTGGACGGCGTCGAGGCGACCAGGCGGCTGACGGCCGCCGGCGTGCGGGCTCGCGTCGTGATCCTGACGACCTTCGACCTCGACGAGTACGTGCACGAGGCGATTCGCGCCGGCGCGAGCGGCTTCCTCCTGAAGGACGTGCAGCCGGCGCAGCTCGTCGACGCAGTGCGCGTTGTAGCTGCGGGCGAGGCCCTGCTGGCGCCGACGGTCACGCGCCGCCTGCTCGACCGCTTCGCCCGCGCGCTGCCGGACGAGAAGCCGCCGCCGTCGCTGGAAGGACTGACGGCGCGCGAGCTCGAGATCCTGCGCCTCGTCGCGGGCGGCCTGTCGAACGCGGAGATCGCGGAGGAGCTCGTCGTCACGGAGGCGACGGTGAAGACGCACGTCTCGAGTGTGCTGCGGAAGCTCCACCTCCGCGACCGCGTGCAGGCGGTCGTGCTCGCGTACGACGCGGGCCTCGTGCAGCCGACTGCACGCTAATCGGCCGCTAAGGCCACTCGCGGCGAAGCTGCTCCACGTACCCGTCCGGGTAGACGGTCGACGCTCATGAGCTCGTCGGCGCGGGCGGCGGAAAGGTGTCGTACTTCGCCTGGAGCTCCAGGACCGGCGCCTTGTCCTCCGGCGGGCACGTCGCCGCGTCGGCCATCAGCGCCGCCAGCTCGACCCAGTACCGCTCGAACCCGCCCGGGACGAGCAGGCCGAGGAAGCGCGCCGGCTCGTCGAAAGGATTCGAGAAGCGGTGCACGACACCGGGCGGCACACGGGCGTAGCCGCCCGCGGGAGCATCCACGGTCTCGCCGTCGACCTCGAAACGAATTGTGCCCTCGAGGACGAAGAACGCCTCGTCAGTCTCCTTGTGCCAGTGCGGCGGCGGGCCCGCGAACTGCGTCGGGGCGGCGTACTCGTAGAGCGTCCAGCGGCCCTCGGTGTCCTCGGCCGCGCTCTTCAGCACCACAGAGACGCCGACCGCGGCGAGCGAGCGGCCTTCGCCCGGAAGGTGGATCTGCGCCTGCACGAGATCGGAGGCTAAGCCAGGAACCGCAGGAGCGCGTCCGAGAGCGACGCGATCCGGTCGGAGGCCGGCGTGTAGACGACGTAGTAGCCCTCGCGGTGCGACTCGACGATGCCCGCGCGCGCAGGCTGGCGCAGGTGCTTCGACAGGCCGGCCTCGCTGATCCCGACGAGCGGCGCGAGCTCCTGCGTCGTCCGCGGCCGCGCCGCGATCAGCTTGAGCGCGCGGAGGCGAGTCGGATCACCGAGGGCGCGCAGGACGTGGAGGAGCTCGTCGGCCGGAACGCCGGGCCGCGACTCCGCGATCGCGAACGGCGCCGGATAGACGATCCCCGGCGGCCACGGGTCGTCGCAGTTCACGCGCACGTGCGGCCAGACGTAGAAGCTCGGCACGAGGACGAGCCGGTTCTCGGGCTCGATCGCGACGGTGTGCTCGTGCGGCACCTTGCGGCGGAGCTCCCGCGCCTCGGCGTCGATGAGGAGCGCCGGGCTCAGTCCCTTCAGGTACGCGTAGACGCCGTCCTCGGCGATGCGCGCGCCCGCGTCCGAGACGGTGCGGGCGAGGAGCGGCTCGAGGCGCTCCCACTCGCGCTCGAAGGCCGCCTCCCAGTACGCGGCGAGGAGCGACCGGAATGAGCTCAGCAGGCCTGCCGGTTCGTCGAAGATCGCCTCCGCGAGTTTCGGCTCGACGCCGCGGTGGCGAGCCGTGTCGAGTGCCGCGGCGCGCACCTCGGGATCGCGCAACCGCTCGACGTCCCGCTCGCCGCCGTGATCCCAGAACAGGCGGAGGAAGCCGAGCGCGACGGTCTTCTCGCCGAGCGCCTCGAGCGCGTGGAGCTCGTCCTCGAAGGACGAGTAGGCGCCCACCGGCGCCTGCACGAGGAACTCGGGGACGGAGCGGTCGTAGAGGAAGCGAAGCCGCCTGAGCTCGCGCTTGAGGTCCGCCGGGAGCGCCCGCATGCGCCGCACCCACTCGTGCTGGAGCGGATGGTGCTTCGGCTCGACGAGGACGTGCAGGCTGAGCGCCGCCTCGAGGAGCGGCGAGTAGGCGAAGGCGAGACATTCCTCGCCGTCCAGCGGGAGGCGAAAGCGGATCAATCGGTCTCGGGCCAGCTTGAATCAGGCCCGGCTCGGCTCGCGCGAATGGCGGCGCGCCTATAGGGGCCGCGTCCGCGGGAGCCGTCGGGGGGAAGTCGGGCTACGGCCCCCACCGCAGGACGGGCGCGGCCGCTGCTGATTCGCTGGAGATTCCGGATCGGTTCGGTGTCAGCATCGGCAGTTCAATCGGTAGTGGGTCAGTTTGAAATCTGGCGCTCGCGGGTCTTGCGGTAGGGGCCGCGCTTGACGGGCGCGCGCTCTGTCGCGTCGAGCAGGGCGACAAGCTCGGCGAGTGTCCAGGGGTGGTCGGCGATCCCTGCGGCGACGGCGGGGGTCGTGCCGAGGGTCTTGTGGACGCGGCAGAAGTTGTAGTGCATGAAATGGAGCGCGACGGCGGCGGTCAGGTTTTCGACCTTCTTACTGAATGCGTTGGTGAGCCGCGTGAAGCGCCGCATCCCCATCCTCATCGTCAGGTTCTGCCGCTCGACGTAGCTCGTGCTGGCCCTGTCCATGTCCGGGTTCCCGGCGATCCGCGTCTTGTTGATGCCGATGCACTGACCGGGGGAGTAGCGCGTCTCCGGGTCGAGCCAGGGCGGGCGCTTGGCGGTGTTCGCGAATTGCTTCCAGACGGTCGCGTAATCAACCTCGCCACGGAAGACGCGCCGCAGCGCGAGCAACGTCAGATGGTGGCCGTCGCTCGTGACTTGGACGCGGTGCTTCATGCGCGAGGCGAGGTCGGCGACGAACGCGACCGCATCGGGGGCGTTGCGCTCGCCGACGAGGTAGGAGGGGACGAGCTTCGTTTCAGCGTCGAGCGCGACGTATGTCCAGACGTCACCGATCCCGCGCTCGCCCCGTAGGTCGGCGGGGACGTTCTTCTTCTTCGCGTAGACGAACGTCCAAATCTCGTCTATCTCAAGCCGCTGGCATTCCAGGTCGCGCATGACGCGATCTTGGTAGGCGCTGCATGCGGCTCCGAGGTCAAGCAGGAGCTTCGTGACGGTGTTCTTCGCGACGCCGGTCATGCGGCAGGTCGCGCGGATCGAGTTCCCCTCGACGAGCGCCGCGACGACGGCTGCGCGCTTCGCAGGACTCAGGCGATTCATACTGACCATTATGCGTGACCGAGCGCGATCTGTCAAGTTATGCTTGCTCAACTATGCTTGTGTTTCAGATGAATTGGTCGACGCGGTTTTTGGCTTCTTGAGGCGGTTTCGGGCCAAGAACGGCCTTGCGCGTCGACGCGGTTTGTGTTATACTTGCTAGGCAAGCATACAGGAAGGAGCCCAGATGGCCAGAAAGAAGCGAAGCGACCTCGTGAAGGTCGCGTCTAGTGGAGGGAAGGCGAGAGCTGAGCGTCTGCCGCGCTCTCGCAGGAGTGAGATCGCGCGACAGGCGGCGCTCGCGCGATGGGGGGACAGTGCCGCGCCCGCGATCAATGACGGGTCGCTCGTCATCGGCGATCAGGAGATCCGCTGCGCTGTCCTGGCGGATGGTCGCCGCGTGCTCTCGCAGCAGACGATGCTTCAGACCCTCGGACGCGCCCGAAGCGCCAAGGGGCGTACGGGTGCGCAGACGGGCGGCGTTCCGCCGTTCCTCGCGGCAGCGAATCTCCAGGAGTTCATCACCGACGACCTGCGCGAACTGTTCGAGCCGATTCCGTATCGGCCGATCACGGGCGGGCGGGCGTATGGATACCGCGCCGAGATTCTGCCGATGGTGTGCGACGTCTACTTGGCTGCCCGTGGGGCGGGCAAGCTCCGCGGGTCGCAAGAACCCGTAGCTGAAATCTGCGAGATCCTCGTCCGCAGCCTCGCAAAGGTTGGGATCATCGCTCTCGTCGACGAAGCGACCGGCTACCAGGAGGTTCGCGCCCGCGACGAGCTACAGCGGATTCTCGAGTTCTACGTTCAAGCCGAGCTGCGACCGTGGACGAAGATGTTCCCGGACGAGTTCTTCGAGCAGGTCTATCGCTTGCAGGGATGGGAGTACCGCCCTGGGACCGCCAAGCGAACGCAGTACGTGGGCAAGCTCATCAACAAGTACATCTACGAGCAGCTCCCGCCCGGCGTGCTTGAGGAGCTACGCGAATTGAACCCCGTCACAGACAAGGGCTACCGCAAGCACAAGCATCACCAGTACCTCACTACCGACACCGGCAATAAGCACCTCGACCGCCAGATCTCGACGGTGACGACCCTCATGCGGATCGCCGAGAACAAGAACCAGTTCGAGGACCTGTTCGAGCGGGCGTTCCCGCCGCCGCAACTAAGGATGCCCCTAGTGCTCGAAGTGGAGGCTGAGGAGGAGGACGACTAGCGCCGCCACCTAGCCCGCGCCGCCTTCTGCGCCGCCTCGCGCCGCTCCTCCGGCGTCAGCTTCGCGGCTCTCGCCTTGCCGCCCTTGAGGCCCCCCTTGCGCCCGAGCGCTACGGCAGCAGGGTCCTTTCCCGCGTCCGGGTTGTAGGGTTCCGCTTCGCCAGTAGCCTCGTCGACGAGCTGCTTCGCGAGCGCGTTCGGGTCACGCGGGCGTTTCCGTGAGCGGTCAGGCATTGGTAGTGAGCGTATCAGTCCTTTCCTGGTCCTCCGTTCTTGCCGCCGCCGCCGCCGAAGTAGAAGCCAATAGCGGTTCCGGTCAACGTCACGAGAGCAGCGAAGATCGGGTTGAGAGCCTCCATATCTTCCTTCGAGAGGCGATTGACGGCCACGAGCGCGTAGCTGCCTCCTGCGAGTAGGGAGACCAAGACGAACAGACCGATTGCGAGGACCCCCCTGACGCGCTCGCGGGCGGGCGCAGGATTGTATTCCTCTTCCCGTGGGCCGAACTTTGTGCCAGGACGCGCCAGTCTGTTCGGTGGCGGCGGCTCCTCGGCAGCGAGGTTTAGTTCTTCCTGCAGCTCCGGTTCTCGAGACGGAGAACCCTCGTCTTCGGGTGGGTTTCGGCGGAAGGCCAACCCATCACCCGCTCGCTTAGGCGGGGACGAGCTCCCGAACGGTCTTGTCCTTCTTCTCGATCAGGACCTTGCCGCCTTCCTCGACCTCCTCAACGATGTACTTCTCGTTTGAGAGCATGCGGCGCAGGGCTTCCGTCATCGTGATCCCGCGCTCCTCAGCGTACTCACGCAGGAACGCGACTGCTTCCTCAGGCAGGTTGACGGTCACCTTGACGGGCACGGGCTCCTCCTCGGGCTAGGGCTGGATAGGCGTGAACGCTGGGCGGGTACGGCGTATTCCCGTATATATGACGTATAAACGCCGCATCGGATAGTAGACGAGGGTCGAGGACTGGCTTGACCAAAAGGGGGGATTTTCGGCAGATTTCAGCAAGAGCCTGCATCTTCCTGCTCAGGCGACTCCGCGTCAAGGCGGCGCTACTCAGACTAGCGGGGGCGGGCCGCGGCCGCTCCCGTCAGCGCCGGATCAAGACGCCGATCCGCTGTCGCGAGAGTCCAACGAGTTTCCCCAACTGCTCGTACGTCGCCCCAGCCTCGTGCGCCTCTTGCAGCGCGCGCCGGAAGCTCTCGCGTGCCTGCTCGTGTGCTGCCTCCGTCTCGCGAAGCTGCCGGTCGGCGTCGATGACCGCTTGCAGGCGGGCGGGCAGATCGGACACGGGATCGCGGCGGCGACGCGGCATCCCGTCTCGCTTCGACGCTGCCGGTAGTCCCGCCTGCGAAACAGGCTACAGCCGAATCGGCTATAGACTGTTTACATCGCTGGTTCGGCAGAAAGCGTCGGAAGCCGCATCCGCCGCTTGCGGCTTGAACGCGGCCTGTTGCAACGACAGATATCCGGCCCTGGCGCAACGTGGGCCTACGTCTCGCGGATCGAGGCCGGTACTCGGAACCCCACGAACAGAGCCTTGGCCGTCATCGCAGCGAAGCTCGGCGTCTCCACTGACTACCTCGCGACCGGCGAGTACCGCGACCCGCTCACGCGCCTCTACGCCGTCGCCACAAAACGCGAGCGGGAGAGGCTAGACGACCTCGCGCTCCGCGCGGGACTCCTCTGGATGTGCAGCGACCCCGACTGCGAATGGCTCAACCGCGAGGAGACGACGCGATGCACGGCCTGCGGGAAGCTCCTCAATCCCGCCTTCCGGGCGGCGATGGAGGCCCGCGAGATTTCAAACTGGCCCACTACCGTTCAATCGTCTATGTGGCTAAGAAGTTGATTCGAGTGTCGCGGCTCGGCAGCCTGGCTGCAAATGCGCCGCGCTCAGCTGGTCGTTCCCCTCGCTGCCGCGCTCGCCGTCCTCGCCCTCCCGGCGGGCGCGGCGCGGAGCGAGGCCAACCCGGTGCTCGACGCGATCGTCGGGACGAACGACGGCTTCGACATCGCGCTGAACGACGCGAGCGGCCGGAAGATCTCCATCCTTCCGGCAGGCACGTACACGATCGTCGTCCACGACCGCTCGGCGATCCACAACTTCCACCTCGCCTCGAACGACGACCCGACGGTCGACTTCCGCACCGACGTGCCGTTCGTCGGCGACATGACCTTCACCGCCACGTTCAAGGCAGGCCTGCGCTACGCGTACGCCTGCGAGCCGCACTGGCAGGTGATGAACGGGAGCTTCGCGGTCGACCGGCCGGGCTCCCCGCCGCCCCCGCCTCCGCCTCCTCCTCCGCCGCCGCGGAAGGTCGGCCGGCTCGCGGCGGCGGAGGAGGAGGCGGAGGCGGGGGCGGCGGGGAGCCCGGC